>Ga0209931_1000135_pt1 | contig 40731 bp, 37 predicted proteins | sample SalPonR1_B_D1_MG_FD_185697 | JGI IMG/M metagenome (GOLD analysis project Ga0209931, IMG submission 185697) | Salt pond soil microbial communities from South San Francisco under conditions of wetland restoration - Salt Pond MetaG R1_B_D1_MG... ...
CGTGAAATTTCTTTACTTATGGATAACGCCACGGAGCGCTACAAAAAATTATTAAAAGAACACCCCGAATATATTCAACAGATTCCATTAAAATACCTGGCATCCTATCTTAACATAAAGCCTGAATCCTTAAGTCGTATCAGAAAAAACATCAGCTAACTTCAAATTGGAAATTAACATAGGTCAATTTTAGATTCATAACCCACTTTTATTTTTGTACTTCAATCAAAAATTAAGGTAATGAATCTTAAACAAAAATTCAATCAATTAAGTAAAGCAGAGAAAATACTAGCATACTTCGTGTTCGTTGTCATTATTGGAGGTCTGTTGTTTTTTATGGGATATGAGGTCGGAGTAGCCATTTACAAGGCGCTTCAATAAATTATTGTATGCCACGCAGCAGGTCTTGCATGCGAAGTCTTCAATAGAAAACTCTTTGTTTTCAAAAGTAGCCAGACGCCTTACAATGGAAGAAGAAAAAACGTAAAAGCGTGTATTACTTCTCAAATGCTTAGATTTTGGAATAGAAGCACTTTCTTATTCATATCAAAACACTTTAAATAGTTAGAAAATGAAAAATAGTATTCTTTATTTAGCTTTACTTCTATTTTTTTCTGTTAACCTTTTCGGGCAATCGGATAGTACTTACACTATGAAATATTTGGATAAGAGTACACGATTTGCCTGGTTGACTTATGGTGGAGATTTAAACTACCTAAGTGGTGGAAGCACGCAACAATTAGTTAATGGCATTAAGCAATCGACTGATTTTAAAAGTACTTTAACCCCGCGATTGACCATCGGAGGTATTCACTTTTGGGGACATGCGGACTTCTACGTGACATTTCCTTTGTCTTTCCTATCGCTACAGGATACTCCGGTTGGAATCAACGAATTAAATATCAATCAACGTGTAGAAACCGGTATGCGTCTTTACCCCATAAAACTTCAACCCAAAAGCTTAAGCCCGTTTTTAGGGGTAAGTTTTAGTCGCTTGCGCTTTTCTCAAGAATCTGAAAATAGTAATAGCTCAAATGGTGTTCCAACCTTTGATAGGTTTACATATCCTATTCAGTTCGGACTGACTTACACGTCTAAGAATTGGCATATTTCTGCGTCGGCATACTACAATTATCAAAACGAATTCAATTATTTTATATCACCTACTGAAACCGCAGAAGTAAGACTTGATCCCATATCATTTAACATCAGCTTGTTCAGATACATAGATACCGATCGCAAGGCGAGAACACCAAAAGCAGTTGACCAAATCAATAGGGATTATAATATTCTAAAAAATGAAAACTTATTGAATGCCTGGTTTTTTGGTATAGGGCCATCATCTGCTTTGCGAATGAACAAATCACCCTTTCTAAAAGAGAATTATCCCTATTTTTATGATGATTTTTCTACCACTTTAATTCCGGATATAACATTCGGTCGGTATTTTAATAAGCCGGACGCTAATATAAATCTATCCTATCGGACCTATAGAGGCGAATATGAAGGATTTGACACAGCTATAAAAACCCGAAGACATTCAATTGGTGTGGAGTCCATTAAATTCCTTTTTAACTACCATGGATTTGTGCCTTTTGCAGGCCCCATTCTTTCCTATGAAAATTTAAGGACTTCAATTAACGGAACAGTCTATAATGACAATAAAGTAGCACTGGGGCTGACCTTCGGATGGGATATTCGCGTCATAAAATCTCGTACATTTCTACTAAGAACCAACTTACGTTACTATCCTAATTTGCATATGGATATTAACGGAGATAAAATGATGTTTGACCATCTTGAATTCAACTTTATTCAATTCGTGTATTTTTTGGGCAGAAAAAAAGCCTTGAGTAAGTAATAACATCAAAATATTCTATGTGTAACGCAGAAGGAATTGGTATAATCATAAATTTTGGTGACCTAAATGGACAGTTGAATAAATTTTAAAAAGTCATAAACCTTCGCCATGTATATTTTTCCCCAAGATCACCAAATCCCCAACCCAAAAACACAAAGTCTTTAAACTGTTCTCCGGCTTAGGCTACAGAAACTATTCTTGTTTCCATGACCAATCTCAACAATCTCAAGGAAATTGAGGGTTTTGGAGAGTTTTTTAAAAAAGTAGTATATTTAGAATATTGTTTTTTAGTCGAACAAAACTCTGAAATTCAAAATGGAGAAAATCACTAAGGATATAATAATTACCAAAATTAAAGCAACTGAAACTACTTTAACCTCAACGCACAATAAACTTTGTATTCCAATAATCAATAGAATTTACAATAAAATGATTAATGGGCTGAGATTTGATGATATTAAAGTGTGCGACACCGTAATCATCGATGGGCATCATAGATATGTAAGTTCTTTACTAGCAAACATTAAGCTTGATCACGCTAAATCTTCCAGGACAAGTGCAACAATAGAATATGATTGGATGGAAGTCGAATTTGTTGAAGAAGAGTGGGATACCAAAGAAAAAATTAAGCGTCTTAACGAATTGGATGCTCAATTCAACAACATGCCTTTGGAGAGCATAATTGAAATGACAAAATAATTTAATACCTTTGAAGTATGCTGATATATTTAGATATAGACGGAGTAATGGTTCCTGCTAACGCTTGGAGAAGACCAAAAATACTGGAAGATGGTTTTCCTGAATTTAGTTCTCGGGCAGTTAATTCGCTTGAAAGAATTATATCTCATTCAGGTGCAGATATCGTCTTAACAACATCTCACAAGCATAAATATAGTTTGAAAGAGTGGCACAATATTTTTAAGAGAAGACATATTAATGTGGATAAAATAACCAGACTTCCTAAAAACATAAACCATTTGAACAGAAAAGATGAAATTATGCAATGGTTTAATGATAAAAAGATAGAAGAAGCCTTTATTATTATAGATGACGATAAGTCTTTAAATGGTCTTCCAAAGTTTTTAAAAGATAAATTAATACAAACCAGTGGCTCTGTTGGGTTAACAGACGATTTAGCAGAGGAAGCCATAAATAAGATTGAAAAAGCCAAATACGAGTTAGCGACATAAATCTCATTTTCGTGCTCCTTATTTTATGACAAGCAAAGGACTTTATTTAAAGTCCAAGGCCTTGTAGTTTACTTTTTTTGATTTCAGAAACTTTAAGTCCTGTTTGATGTCAAAAATCAAAAATGCTAAGTCTTTAGACTGTTATCCGACTTATACTCCAGACACTATCTTTGTTTCCATGACCAATCTCAAAAATCTCAAGGAAATTATGGGTTTTGGGGAGGGATTTTTGAAAAAGGGGTGTATTTTTAACAATGAATTTATCTTGTTTTATAAAACAAAAGCTGAAGTATACTCAAAAATGAAAATAAATGATAAATTTGGCAGAGTGCAGTTCGAATATGACTGGACTAACTTAAAGTGAACGACAATCCGACTGATTGTAATCCTATATGACTTACAGAATGGAAATAGAAAAAAGTCATTGCTTTAAGTTTTTAAAAATTTCTACAAATCCACATTGTATAAATTTTCATATCCATTAAACAAAGACTAAGTCCAAGCCTTACAAAACTCTGAAATTATGACTACTATTAAATATAAACCATCTGTATGAAAATAGCCTACCAATTTAATGAAAGTGGGTCTCGTTTTTATCAAGGAGTAACCCTTGATGAAAATGAGTGTCATGATCATTTAAAGGGAGCTGTTAAAGACAATCTCATTGATCGTGAGTAACGGGCTGATCTGCTTGATAGTTTGAGAACCCTACAAACAGATACTGGTTTTGAAATAAATGATCAGCTATTAGCAGATATTCAAGCTCTTGAAGACGAGGAAGTAAGTGTTCAGAATTTTCGTATTGGTGAGGCCTATTCTGAAATTGTACTTGAAGAAAATTTTCAATGCCGTTTCCATTGGAATGAATTAAGAGATGCCCGGAATCCAAAAGGTAATAAAACCGGGGCAGATCTGGTTGGTTTTATAGAAGTTGATGGACAGACACTCTTTTTGTTTGGCGAGGTAAAAACATCATCTGAAAATGCACATCCACCACAGGTGATGACCTATGAAAAGGGTATGGAAAAGCAACTTTGTGATTTGTGCGATAAACCTGATAAGCGCAGAATTCTGATAAACTACCTTCAGAATAAAGCCAGACTATTTGAAGATGGACATCAGTTCAAACAGGACTTTGATGCAAGCGTTAGAGCCTACTATGCAGAAAACGGCAAGTACCAGTTAGTGGGTGTGTTGGTCAGAGACATAGATCCGGATGAGGAAGATGTTTCAGTAAGTTATCACCGAATTAAAGATAAAATTCTGGAACCGATAGGATTAGAGTTATTGGCATTGTACGTTCCGGTTAAAAAATCGGAATGGCTCAAAATCATGAATGAGACCGAAGAATGAGCATTCAAATTAAATACAACTATCTTGAAGAGGCATATCCCGATATGCTGAAAGGGATAGGTGCGCTCATTCAAAAAGGAAAACTTTCCGGCCGCTTTGAGTCCGTTGAGCTGACCGAAGACGACATTCAGCAACTTGAAAAAGCAAAGGAACTTTGTGAGCTGAAGATTATTGAATTGTGGGATAATCGGGACGGCCGGGAATTCAAAGGTCTTTGCTCTACCTATTTTGACATAGCCGGCCAACTTTCCACTTCACCGGAAAGTGAATACTATATCTACGAACAGTTTAAGCTCATTGCTTTTGGCTATTTGGGAGAGCATTGGCACTTCGTTCGTCAGTATCTGAAATCTCAGGCTGAAATAAACCGAGGGTTGAATACCGAAGATGACTGGAACCAGCGATTATTACTTCGGAGCTTCAAGGCTATTTTGGGTTTAGTCTTAAAAGAAAACTGGAAGGATGTTGATGCTGCTGTCCAGGAGATTAATGCCTTACGAGAAGAACAAAATAATTTCGAGGAGGAATTTCTCAACAAAGTGAATGAAGAAAGTCGGCCTTATGGTGCGGCTGAATTGGTTTCGCTATATCACTTTGCCAGAAGCATAGAAATTCTGGGCCATTATTTAATCAGTGGGCGTCCGGTTGATCCGCAAACTCAGCTTCATTACCACCTTGAACTTTCGCGTGAATTTTCACAAAAATCCGGGAATATCAGTCTCAACTTGCTGTTCCAGTTCCATGAAGCTTTTGCCGTTAAAATGATCCGCAACACCATTTGGTACACCACAAGCGGAGTGAATCAATGGGTAACCCAGTTTAATAAATTCATATCAGAGAAGGATGATAAAGGAGTTTTTGAATTGCTTTATCCGCAGCGGGAATCGATAATATCAGGGCAACTATTAAATCCGGCCCATAAAGCTATCGTAGTAAACTTGCCTACTTCCAGTGGAAAAACCATGATTGCGGAATACCGCATTTTGCAAGCGTTAAACGAATTCAAGCAACGAGGTGGTTGGGTAGCTTATGTTGCCCCCACACGTTCATTAGTCAATCAGGTATTCAACCAATTAAAAAATGAATTGGGCACCATTGGATTGAAGATTGAAAAAGCCAGTGGAGCGATTGAGCTTGATGGGTTCGAGCAACATCTCATAGAAGAACAGGGCGATCAAACAACATTTGACGTACTGGTTACCACTTATGAAAAGCTTAACCTTTTGGTTCGGCAAGGTTTAGGTGCTTCCGAAAGTAGGCCACTCGTGCTTACAGTTGTTGATGAGGCACACAATATCGAAGATCAATCCAGGGGATTAAATCTCGAATTTTTACTATCTACCATAAAAAATGACTGTCCGGAAGCTAATTTTCTCCTGATGACACCTGATATATCAAATTCCGTTGATGTGGCGAATTGGCTAGCACCTGATCGAGGACAAGTCATAAATCTTGAATTAGACTGGTGGCAACCCAATGAACGCGTGGTTGGTGCTATTCAGGTAGATGGAAGAGCAAGGAATTATACCTTTAGTTTAAGGACCTTACACACGCAGAAAGGAAGTTACGAAATCGGTGATTCAATTCCGCTTCATCATTTTGAAAACGCAGATGAAACGAGATCTTCGATATATGGTAGCAATGGTTCAAAAAAGAAAGTCGCTACCAAGTTAGCCGAGCAAATTCTTGATATCAATTCGCCAATAATTGTGTTAGCAAGCTCACCTAACCAGACTTATGACATAGCTGATAAGCTTTATGAAAGCATTATAAATGTAGAGCCTGATGAAGATGTAGAGTTGGTTAAACGTTTAGTTGCTTCAGAGTTGGGTGAAGACTTTCCCCTTGTGAAATACCTTGACAAAAGAATAGCTGTCCACAGTGCTGCTTTGCCTGATGAAATCAGGTTCTTGATTGAAGATTTGATGTCACAAGAAGGAAAACTTCAGGCATTAGTGGCAACAACGACCATAGCACAAGGCATTAACTTTCCGGTTTCTGCGGTTATTATGGGTGCTTATAATTATCCTTTTATCGGGCCTATGCCGGTAAGAGATTTTTGGAATCTAGCTGGCCGTGTTGGTCGAGCGGGGCAAGATCAGATGGGTTGGGTCGGTGTTGCACTTAAAAATGACAACGAACTATTGACCGTAGGTGATTATGTTAAGAAAGCTTCGGATGAACTTTTATCGCAACTTGTTAATGCCATTGACACAGCCTTAAGATTTGCTGATGAAGATTTTGCAAGGTGGTTATTTGTAGATGAACGATGGACAGCTGTCCTACAATACATTTCCCATTTACGCAAGCAAATCAGGCAGCAAGAACAATTTTTGGTTCAGCTGGAGCAGAAACTACAAGATACATTTGGCTATGGGCAACTTCCAAGAGACAAACGTAACTTTCTTCGCGACAAAATTCGGGGCTATGCAGCAGGTTTAACTGTTGCAGATGCCGAACGCTCAGACCAAACAGGATTTTCTACTGTTTCCGTTAGACAAATGATTGGCCGTTTGGCCAATGCTGGATTAACTCCAAATGACTGGAATAAAAATCAGTTGTTTTCCGAGCAAAATCAAAGTATGCAAAAACTTGTAGGGATTATGATGAATACCTACGAAATCAGAAAATCCATAGAAGAATTAAGTCCGGGGGATAATGTCTTGGACAGGACAAGTATCTCCCGACTTATTATTGATTGGGTGAATGGAAAAGACATCGCGGCAATTGCCAACCGTATCTATCCCGATGATAATCAGAAATCCGCAATTCAAAAGGCAACCAAAGCACTTTATAAAGTAGTAGCCAATGCTGCCACTTGGGGCTTAGCAGCATTGCAACAAATGCCCACCAGTGGTTCTGATTGGGAAAACCTATCAGATATAGAAAGAAAACGCATGGCAAACCTTCCTGCATATTTGCATTATGGAGTAAATACAGACGAAGGAGTTTTGATGCGTAAAAACAATGTGCCAAGAAGTATAGCTAATCGCCTTGGAGAATTATACAATGCATCTGTTGATGGAGAGATATTTACGCAACCTTCATCTTCAGTGACTAATTGGATCCGTCAACAAGAAGTGGCGACTTGGAATGAGGTTCGTCCGGCAAATTCTCAATTATCAGGTGAAGATTACAAAAAGGTTTGGATGAAATTGAATGGAATTAGCTAAAGAATTGGAATATCAAACATTCAAAGACTTACTGATCACATAATGCAATACTCTAAACCATAGCGATCTAAAGAGATAGTGTATTTATGCTGGTAAAAGATTTTTAAAATAAATAACATATTACATGAAAGAAAAAATAAAGATACAATGCCAAAATTTTTGGCAATATGTAATACTGTTTAAAGAGATTTTTATATGTAATTACGAAAAATAAGTTTTTAGAAAATGGAAAGAGAAATCTTTTAAATTTCTTTACTATATAGAGCCAATACTATTATATAGTTCTAATGTATCTTTCAAACATGGTTCCAAAATAAAACAAGACATTCATAGTTTAAACTTATGTTTTTAATAATATCCTAAACTTATTTCATTTTATGACTCCCCGCAACATGCCTCGGATCCGAAACAATCGCTTGGCGTTCTACAAAATCCGCGATGATACTGAGGCAACCCAAATCGTCCATCACTTTGCCTCTGATCAAATATACCCCGTTACCGGCTAGAGAATATTTTTTGGCGACTTTAGGAAAATGCACCGTATCAAAAACCTCGCCTTCAATATCTAAAAAAGTCCAGAAATGCATGAGTTCACCCTTGGCGGTTTTGGTGCCTTTGGCGGTGATCAATTTGCCGTAGAAACTAAAACTTAAAAATATATTTTTTAAATTTACAATGCAAAAAAAATGCATAGCTTTCTAAATCAACTAAAAAGATAAATTATCAGTTATGCTTAGTTATAACCTTAAGTAATGTTCAGTTTAAGGTATTCGAATGATAATGTAATAATTTATAATAATCTTCATGAAATAATATAAAAATAGATTTCTTCAATACTCTATTAAGTAGGGAATGTGTACCTTAGTTCAAGGTCCTTTAAGTAAAGGAGCAGATATTACAAATAACTATCACTCGGACAAATAGACAGTTTTAAAACCTTTTTGGAAACAATTAATAAAAGATGAGCAACAAAAACTCTTTAAATAAAAAATTCTATTCTCAAATTGTAGATTTATTACAATCTGCAAGAAATAAGCTAGTGCGTACTGTTAACCAAACAATGGTACTAACTTACTTTGAAATCGGCAGAATGATAGTAGAGGAAGAACAAGGAGGCAAAGAAAGAGCAGAATACGGTAAAGAAGTGGTTATTGGACTGTCAAAATTACTCACAAAAGAATTTGGGAAAGGTTTTTCAGTGTGGAATATTGAGCAAATGAGGCGTTTTTACTTAACGTATTCAAAAACGCAGACACTGTCTGCGGAATTAGAAAAAGAAAAACCGCAAACGCTGTCTGCGGAATCTGAAAAACTGAAAAAAGGTAAATCGTCAACGCTGTTGTCGAAATCTAAAAATCATGACAATGAAAATGCCATAACAACATTTCAAGAAGTAAATCAAAACAAATTTGTATTAAGTTGGTCACATTATCTTAAATTGATGCGCATTGACAATGAAAATGAACGACAATTTTATGAGATTGAATCTTTAAAAAAAATTGGAGTGTGATATATATAACTAATGCTAAAAAAAATAAACAAAACTTCTTCATCGAGTTAAACCTCAAACCCCCTTATGACTCTTTTCATTATGCCTCGGATCCGAAACAATCGCAAGCCGTTCTAGAGCTTCAGCGATGATGCCCAGGCAACCCAAATCGTCCATCACTTTACCTCGAATCAAATACACGCCGTTACCAGCCAGAGAATATCTTTTGGCGACTTTAGGAAAATGTACCGTATCAAAAACTTCGCCCTCAACATCTAAAAACGTCCCGAAATGCATCAGTTCACCCTTGCTGGTTTTGGTGCCTTTGGCGGTAATCAATTTGGCGTAAATACATATGGTTCGGTTGAGATGGTGTTTTAAATCATTGACTTTGATCTTGTGGTCTATAGGATTTTCTATTAATTTAAAATACCCACACAACGGAAATCCCAACAATTCCAGTTGGTCGTAGGCTTCAATCACCGGATTAGTTTGGAGTTCGGGGATTTTAAAGGATTTGGTTTCAAATTGAAACAATTGTAACAAGTGGTGATCTTTGGGTTTAGCATTATACTTGATGTGCACCTGCCACAACAACATATGCTTATCCACGCCGGTAAACCGAAAGGCATTGATACGCAGTAAATTGCCAATAAGCTATAGCAAAATACAGATTAAAAAAATAAGTTGTATAAGTATTATGATTTTGAAAAAATCAACAAAATATAAAATGGCTGATTTTTTATCATTTTGTAAAGCTCATACTGTAAAAACTTATCCACAATTGGTTCTTCAAATACAGATAAATTTAACGAAGAGTCTATTGATATTGACTTATTGTTTGGAATCGATAATGATGATCCAATTGAACGCGGAGAAAACTTAATGAGTACTTGGGGTAAATTCGAACAGTTTTTTCAAAGAAAAGTTGATTTATTAACTAATACTTCTATCAAAAATCCCATTCTGAAAGAGAATATTGATTCAATAAAAATTTTAATCTATGACGGACTAAAGCAAGAAGTATCTCTCTGAAATTTTAATCGCTATCGATTTAATAGAAAAATTTACTGTTGATATTTCTGATTTTAATGTTTATCAAGAATATTTAAAACTCAAAGTGCTGTCAAAATACAGCTAACAATTATGGTGATGCTTTAAATCAACTCAGACAGAAAAACAAACCCCGATTTAGAAATCGAAAATGATAGACAAATAATTGGTTTTAGAAATAGATTAGTTCACGCTTATGAAAGCATAGACAACTCTATAGTTTGGGCTATAATTAATCGTCATTTGATTAAATTTAAAGAAGAAATCAAAATTCAGGTATAAATAAAAGTCTAAAGGTAACAGCGTATGACAACAATTGTTGCATCCTCTCCTGTGGACACAACCGCACAAGCATAAAAATTGGTAATTTTAGCTATCTTAGTTTCCAACCAATCCGCAACTTATAGTAGTAAAAAACTGTTGTGCATCATAAAAATTAAAAGTAAAACCAGTTAATAAACTTGGATTCAAGTATCTAAAAAATTATGAGTTGAAGTTAAAAACGGTAATACAACTGGGATTTTCAACCTTTTCATAAACATATAAACATCAATTGAAGAAGATCGAGGTTTTGATTTTATAATACATTACCCATAAATCTCCTCCAAAGCCTTTTCCACATGGGTATATTCAAATACAAAACCCTCTTGTTGAATCTTATCTGCACTCACCAGCTGACTGCCTAAAACAATTTGAGCCATTTCGCCAAGCATAAGTTTCAATACAAATTTGGGTACTGGCGGCAGTATAAGAGGTTTATCCAGAACTTTAGCAATAGCCTGAGTCAATTCTTTGTTATTTAGAGGATTTGGCGCAACGGCATTGTATACGCCGGTAAGTTCATTATCAATAGAAAAGCAAAACAATCTTGCCAAATCATCAAGATGTATCCAGGATTGCCACTGTTGACCACTTCCCAATGGTGCCCCCACATATTTTTTTATAGGATCTGCCATCTTTTCTAACGCTCCACCTTCACCAGCAAGTACTACCCCTATTCTTAGTTTAGCTACATTTATATTGAGGTTTGAAAATCTATCCGCTGCTGTTTCCCACTTTTGAACAACATCTCCTAAAAAATCATCGCTCAGATAGGATTCATCTTCATCATATAATTTAGTCAATGAACTCGGGTAAACACCTATGGCACTGGCTGAAACCAAATGCTTGACCTCGTGTTCAATTTCAGATAAAGACTTGTGCAATAGATTGAGACTACTTATCCGGCTCTCAAGAATAGCTTTTTTATGCTGACTCGTCCAGCGTTTGGCAACGCTTGCGCCGGCGAGGTTGATAATACCCGAAACGCCCTCAAAGCAAGCTTTATCTATCTCCTGCGTTTTCGTATTCCACAAAAAACCCTTGCAATGCTCTTTTTGTTCAATTTTAGTGGATTTAGTCGTGAGGTAATTTACCGAATCCCCTCGATTCAAAAGCATTTCTGTGAGGGCCTGACCAACCAGACCTGTAGCACCGGTAATGAGTAGTTTCATTTTTTTGTTTAAAGGTAAACGATAACTTGCTAAACTTTGCTAATGAAAATTTAAAGTTTAAAATCAGTGTTGTAGCTAAATGCATTTAAAAATATATTGAATAAAGGTAATACTGACCTGTTTAGGGGGGTGCTATGACCTTTGAAGTATTTTTTACTTTTAACCAGACCTTAACAAGCTCAACACAAATATTTTATCAATTTGCATCGATATATAATTACTTAAAATTTTTTTGAATGGATGGTCAAAATACCAATATAGATATTGCTGAAATCAATGCAAAAATTGAAAAGGAAAGTGCTTTTGTCGACTTGCTTACCAATGAAATCAACAAGATTATCATCGGTCAGAAAGAAATGGTAGAACGTCTGCTTATAGGCTTAATTGGAAAAGGACATATTCTTCTTGAAGGTGTGCCGGGTTTGGCGAAAACACTGGCTATAAACACGCTTTCAAAAGCTGTACAAGGGTCTTTTAGCCGTATACAATTTACACCGGATTTGCTACCGGCAGATGTGGTTGGTACGATGATTTACAATATGAAAGTCAACGATTTTAGTATCAAAAAAGGACCGATCTTTGCCAATTTTGTCCTGGCAGATGAAATTAACCGGGCGCCGGCTAAAGTACAATCGGCATTGCTCGAGGCCATGCAGGAAAAACAGGTCACTATTGGCGATGAAACCTTTATGCTTGATAAACCTTTTTTGGTCATGGCGACCCAAAACCCGGTTGAACAAGAAGGAACTTACCCGCTACCCGAAGCACAGGTAGACCGATTTATGCTGAAAACCGTCATTGATTACCCTAAAATTGAAGAAGAACAAGAGGTAGTAAGGGCCAATCTAAGCGGCAGTTTTACTGACGTAAAGCCTGTTGTTAGTGTAGAACAAATCCTAAAAGCTCAAGAAGCTGTAAAGGATGTCTATATGGATGAGAAAATTGAAAAATATATTTTGGACCTCATTTTTGCCACTCGATATCCTGAAAAATACAGATTAAGCGAAATCAAACCTCTGATCAGTTTTGGAGCCTCCCCGCGTGGAAGTATTAATCTTGCAACCTGTGCCAAGTGTTACGCTTTCATAAGACGACGTGGGTATGTAATCCCTGAGGATGTAAGAGCTGTGGTGATGGACGTGCTGAGACACAGAATTGGCATCACCTATGAAGCCGAAGCAGAAAACGTGACCTCAGAAGACCTCATCGCTAAAATCGTCAACGAAGTCGAAGTGCCATAGATACTATTCTAAAGTATTAATAAATTACAATGTTCGTTAATCTAATAATTAAAAATAATTAGTGCTCACTTGTAAGCCCTTCCCATAAAGAAGGGTTTGGGATGGGCTTCACTTCATGGAAACCAAAGACCTCATAAAAAAAGTCAGAAAAATCGAAATCAAAACACGTCGCCTGAGCGATCACGTGTTTGGTGGCGAATATCATTCAGCCTTTAAAGGTCGTGGTATGACCTTTAATGAAGTTCGCGGCTACCAGTTTGGAGATGACGTGCGATCTATTGACTGGAATGTTACCGCTCGTTACAACGAACCTTTTGTAAAAGTGTTTGAAGAAGAACGGGAGTTGACGATGATGCTAATGGTAGATGTCTCAGGCTCTGAATATTTTGGCACGCAAAGCACCTACAAAAAAAATATACTGATAGAAATTGCGGCAACATTGGCATTTTCTGCTACACAAAACAACGATAAAGTGGGTTTGATGCTCTTTACCGATCAAATTGAACTCTACATTCCACCACAAAAAGGCAGAATGCACGTCTTGAGGATTATTCGGGAATTGATTGAGTTTAAACCTCAAAACCATAATACTGATATTTCTTTTGCGCTTAAATCTGTAAGCAATATGATTAAAAAGCGGGCAATTGTATTTGTCATGTCAGATTTTATGGACAACAATTATGAAAGGAGTTTAAAAATCGTATCTCGACGACATGATGTGACCGGCATAAGAATTTACGACAAAAGAGAAGAAGAGCTGCCCAATGTTGGCTTAATACAAGCAAAAGATGCAGAAAGCGGTAATTTAGTTTGGATAAATACAACCTTAAAAAGCACCAGAAAACGCTACCGCAAGCAGTATTTAGAATGTGTAGAATATTTTGACAAAAGCTTTAAGTTAAGTGGTGCAGGACGTATTTCAACTCAAGTTGAAGATAGCTATGTAAAAAAATTACTCAGTTATTTTAAAGCCAGATAAATTTCAATGCAAATAAAATTATTGACATATTATTTTTCGTTAATGCTGATAATGCTGTTGAGCAGTATTCAGACAAAAGCTCAAGAGGTAACTGCTAAAATTGACAGGGACACCATTAAAATTGGAGAGCAAATAAAATATACCATTACAGCAAAGGTTAAACCCGAGGATGTTATAACTTTTCCTGAAGGTCAAACCTTTACGCCTTTAGAAATGGTAGAAGCCTTTAAAATTGATACCACCCAACTCGAACCTAAAAAAATCCTTTCAAAAACCTATGCTTTAACTCAGTTTGACTCGGGCAGTTATGTGATAAGTCAGCAAACGCTTAAGCTGAATGACGACTTTTTACAAACCGATACCATTAGAGTGAAAGTCAATGACGTTGCTGTCGATACAACCAAACAGAAATTATTTCCTATCAAAACCTACATCGATATTGAAAAACCTTTTGAAATTAGTTCATGGCTTTGGTGGGTTATATTTGGAGTACTCATCATTGTAGCTTTGGCGTACGTTATATTGAAATTTAAAAACAAAAAAGACAAAAAGAAACGCCGGATACCACCTTACCAAAAAGCGCTTCAGTCCCTTCAGGAACTTGACAATTCCAAACTTATTGAAGACAGAAATTTAAAGGAATATTATTCTAAGCTCACAGAAATTAGCCGAAGATATCTGGAAGAAAAAGTGGAAATTCGAGCGCTTGAATATACCAGTAACGAATTGGTCGCCGAGTTAGAAAACAGACGAAGAAGTCAAAATTTAGAAGTAAGCCATGAACTCGTAGAAGACTTCAAAAAGGTATTACAGCGCGCCGATTTAGCCAAATTTGCTAAATCTGCTCCAGATGTAATCACGGCAAAATCCGATCGGAAAAATATTGAGACTTTTACCAATTCTATGCAAACGGCCATCCCGGAGCCTACTGAAGAAGAAAAGAAAAGGGATGAAGCTTATCAAGCCATTCTTAAAAAACGACAGCAGAGAAGAAATATCGCATTCATTATATTAGGGGTGTTAGCTATTCTTAGCCTAACAACGGTTACATTAGTTGCTACCAAAGGCTACGATTATGTCAAAGATGCTTACTTTGGTAACGCTTCCAAAGACTTATTAGAAGGAGATTGGATTACCAGCACTTATGGCTATCCGCCGTTACAAATATCAACCCCGGAAGTTTTGATAAGAAAACCCCTGGATAGTCTCAATCAGAATCCAAAACAGCAAAAATTAATTGTAGATTCTGAAACTTTTGTATATGGCAGTTTGTTCTCAAACCTTTATATTGTTTTAGGTTCTGTAGAATTAAAGCAAGAAGCAGAATTTGACTTAACCAAAGCTATTGATGGAATTTATGCCAATTTAGAAGAAAAGGGCGCTATCAATATTTTAAGTAAAGACGAAGAGTTTGAATCCTTAGACGGCACTAAAGGTGTAAAAGTGTCTGGCAGTTTTAAAATTAAAAACCCGATTACAGGAAATGATATCAAGAAAAGCTATCAAATTTTGAATTTTGGTCTTGGTGGAAATTATCAGCAGATTACCATTGTTCATAATGAAAATGACCGGTTTGCAGATGAAATCACCAATCGAATCATCAATACGGTAGAATTTAAATTAGAAAATAATTAACATGTTCAGTAACCTCACTTTTGAAAATCCGGCTTGGTTTTGGCTTTTACTGGCCTTACCCCTTTTCCTAGCCTGGTACATGATCAAAAGAAAAGAAAGTCAGGTACCTGTAAAGTTTTCTAACACGGCTGCATTTTCAAAATCTTCGGTATGGGGAAACCTCAAACATATCATGTTCGGCGCAAAACTTTTAGCTTGGATATTCCTTACCATCGCCATGGCCAGACCCCGAACAGTAGATGTGACCACAGACATTAAAAAAACCCGTGGTATTGATATTGTGATGTCTATAGATATATCGGCTAGTATGCTGGCCAAGGACTTCAGACCAAACCGGATGGAAGTGGTTAAAAATGTGGCTTCAGAATTTGTAGAAAATCGACCAAACGATCGAATTGGACTGGTCGTGTTTTCTGGAGAAAGTTACACCAAAACCCCGGTGACATCAGATAAAACTATTATTCAAAACACTTTAGAAGACATTTCATATTCAAGCCAAATTGAAGGTGGTACTGCCATAGGCATGGGTCTGGCTACTGCGGTAAACCGGTTAAAAGACAGCGAAGCCAAAGGAAAAGTAATCATACTGTTGACAGACGGTGTAAACAATAGCGGATTTATTGAGCCCAAAACAGCAGCTGATCTGGCTCTGGAATACGACATCAAAGTGTATTCCATTGGCGTAGGTAGTATGGGCATGGCTTTATCGCCTGTGGCTATAGACAGAAGAGGAGAATTTCAGTATCGAAATACAAAGGTAGAAATTGACGAAGATTTGCTTCAGGATATATCAACACTAACCGGAGGACAATATTTTAGAGCCAATAATGAGGATAAACTCAAATCCATCTACGAGGAAATTAATAAGCTGGAGAAAACTGAAATTAAAGAAACCAAATACTACAATTACGACGAGAAATACCCCATTTTTGTCCTGGTAGCTGGTATTATTCTGGCCGTTATAGCCCTATTGAAATACACCATAATGAGAAGCATCGTATAAATGATAAGATTTGAAAACACATATTATTTCTGGTACTTTGGCCTGGTAGCCTTTATAATCCTGTTGTTTTTATTCTATATCCTATGGCAAAAGCGTACACAGGGTAAATTTGCTACACCAAGATTATTTAAAGCTCTAGCACCACAACGCTCTGCTTTTAAACAATGGCTCAAGTTTATATTATTAGTTTTAAGCATATCTTGCTTTATCATTGCGTTGGCCAATCCCAAAATGGGTACAAAAATAGAGACGGTAAAACGTCAGGGGGTAGACATTGTTTTTGCCCTTGACGTTTCAAAAAGTATGTTGGCGGAAGATATTGCCCCAAACCGACTAGAAAAAAGTAAGCAAATTATCTCTCAGATTTTAAATGAATTAGTTTCAGACAGGGTTGGAGTTATTGGTTATGCCGGGAGTGCGTTTCCACAATTGCCCATCACTACTGATTACGGCGCCGCAAAAACATTTCTACAAGCCATGAATACCGATATGGTTTCTAGCCAGGGCACTGCAGTGGCCGATGCCATTGATCTCGCAGCAACTTATTATGATAGAGATGAAACTACAAACAGAATCCTCATTATAGTAGGAGACGGCGAAGACCACGGAGACAAAGCAGATGAAGCAATTGAAAGAGCTAAAGAAAATAACATTAAAATATTTACCATAAGTGTAGGTACAATAAAGGGAGGACCAATACCAATTCGCTCAAATCAAGGTGTTAGCTATAAAAAAGATAATTCTGGTCAAACGGTAATCACCAGAGCTGACAAAATGACTCTCAAAAATATTGCAAAAAAAGGCGGTGGCGTGTTTATAGATGAACCCAGAACTGATGAAAATGTTAAAATTCTATTAGAAAATTTACAAAAAATTGAAAAATCAGAATTTGAATCCAAACAATTTTCAGACTTTAAAACTCAATACCAGTGGTTTGTTGCTTTTGGCATGCTTTTTATACTTTTAGATATTATAATTTTAGAACGAAAGACCAAATGGATAAGACAATTAAATTTGTTTAATGAAAAAAATAATGAAGATGATGTATAGAATTTTATTTTCAATTGTATTAATGTTTGCTTATGGTCTATGTTTAGCTCAGAAAGCAAAGCCGGAAAAAACAGAAAAGCTTTACAAAAAGTTTTCGGCCCAAGCGGCAGAAGAAATAAAGAAAGGTGAATTTGCGGAGGCTGAAGCTCTGTACAGAAAAGCATTAGACAAAAAGCCGGATGGTGATAAAGCCGCTTTTAACTTTGGTAATTTATATTTTGAAAACCAAAAAACAAAACAATCTGCTATTCGTTATGTAGAATCGGCGAAAGCTTCTAAAGACAAATTAGTTAAGCATAAAAATTTCCACAACTTAGGCAATTTAATGATGGAGGAGAAAAAATATGGAAAGGCGGTAGAAGCTTATAAAAATGCGTTGCGAAACAATCCTAATGATGAAGAGACCCGATATAATCTTGCTGTTGCTAAAAAGAAAAAGGAAAAACAGGATAATGAAGGCGGCGGTCAGGATAAAAAGAAAGACCAGAATAAAAAGGATAAGGATAAAAAAGACGATAAAGATAAAGGCGGAGAAGGCAAGGAAGACAAAAAAGAGCAAGATAAGCAGGATAGTAAAGACGGAAAAGACGACAAAGAAAGCAACAAAAAAAATGAAGATGCCAAAAAAGACCCTAAAGACGGTGATCAGGAAAAACAAAAAAAACCATCCAAACCTAAGCCTCAAAAAGGGAAAATGAGTGAACAGCAAATCAAAAATTTGCTTCAGGCTATTCAAAACAAAGAAAAAGACACACAGGAAAAGATGAACGCCAAGAAGGTTAAAGGGGCTAAAGTAAAAACCGAGAAAGACTGGTAAATGAAAAACTTAATAATCATAGTATATTTAAGTTTTTGTGCGTTAGCTCAGGCTCAGGTAAAATTTGATGCTGAGGTTAGCAGGGAGAAACTTGGTATGAATGAGCGATTACGCGTTGAATTTAAGATGAACAAAAATGGAGATAATTTTATTCCACCAAGTTTTGAAGGCTTTAAAAGAATAGCCGGACCAAACCAATCGGTAAGTCAGAGCTGGGTAAATGGAAAAAGTTCATTCAATAAATCTTACACCTATTTCCTTCAACCTTTAAAACGCGGTAAACTTACAATTGGTCAGGCTGAAATTACAATAGACGGTCAGGTTTATAAAACATCGCCTATCACGGTAGAAGTTACAGCAGCAGTTGATAATCCAAGCGCAACTGCAGAAGCTACACCAGAACGTAAAGCTTTAGATGGCATTCATTTGGTTGCTGAAGTATCAGACAGTAGTCCGTTTTTGAATGAGGGCATCTATGTTGTTTATAAGTTATATGTAAGTCCCTCCACAGACATTAGGAACTGGAGGCCTTTAGACAATCCAAAATATGAAAACTTCTGGAGTCAAAATATAGACATCAAACAACTCGAGGTTAAAAACGGGGAGTTTGCAGGTAAACCTTATCGTTATGTCGAGTTGAGAAAAACCATTTTGTACCCTCAAAAAACAGGTAAACTTACTATTGAACCATTAACACTTTCAATTGCCGTAGAAGTCCCTACCAACCGAAGAGATATTTTCGGAAGAAGGCTATATGAAACTGTAGACAAAACCTATTCGGCAAAGACAAAAACTATTGATGTCAAACCATTACCTGAAGAAGGCAAACCCTCAAGCTTTACAGGTGCCGTTGGAAAATATGAATTTAGTGTAAATGTAAATAAAAACACACTGCCCGCTATGGAATCTTTGCAGGCTGAAATAAAATTAAGCGGACAAGGCAATATGAGCCTCTTTGAATTACCATCATTAAAAGCTCCAAAAAATATTGAAATATTTGAGCCTGAGGAAAAAAACAATATCAGAACAATTAGTAAAGGAATGATTGGCACCAAAAAAGATATTTACACATTGGTTCCTCAGCAAGCGGGAAAACAAATTATACCTGCTATTGAATTTTCTTTCTTCAACCCCGCCACCGAAGAATACGTGACTTTACGTTCACAAAATATTTCAATTGATGTTCAACCTAATGCAAGTGTAGCTAATGTTAGCCCTGGGAATTCAGAAAATAAAGCGGTAAATTCAAATTACATCAATTCACCAAATACGCAATTTAATTTTATAAAGTTAGATACAACACTCAGACCCAAAGACCAGTCGCTATTCTTCAAAAGCACCAAATTTTGGGTAATTTCGTTTTCAGCGGCAGCATTATTTCCGCTTTTCTTCATTCTAGCCAGACTTAGATCAAGAGAAGGCTTATCAGCAGAAGAAGCTAGTCGCAGAAAAGCCAATAAACTGGCTAAGAAATATTTATCTGAAGCCAAATCTCATTTGAACGATTCCAAAGGATTTTATCTGGCTTTAGAAAAAGCCTTGCATAATTATCTAAAAGCAAAACTGAGAATTACAACTAGTGAATTAAGCAAGGAAAAAATTAAAGACTTACTCCATAAAAAAGGAGCAAAAGAAACAGAAATTACAAATTTTCTATTGCTTTTAAAAAATTGTGAGATGGCGAGGTACTCCCCTATTTCTGAGTCTGAAATCAACGAAGATTACAATCTAGCCAAAAACACTATAGCTCAACTCGATAAGAACTTATGATGCCACTTAGATTTTACATACAGGTTATAAGCATAGCTCTAAGTATTTCAGCATTTGGTCAGAACGATTCTATTTTTAGCAGAGCAAATGACGCCTATGCTGATGCTAATTATAAAGAAGCAAAACGACTCTACTTGAGTATAGCCAAAGACGGACAGGAGTCCGGTGAATTGTACTACAACCTTGGCAATACCTTCTATAAACTTGGGAACATCCCTCAAAGTATTTATTACTATGAAAAGGCGCTAAAACTTAATCCGGAAGACAAGAGCATTCAAAATAATTTGAGATTTGCAGAAAGGATGAGACTTGATCAATTTCAATCGGCACCAGAATCTGAAGTAGAAAAAGGTATTGAAAATTTTGTGAAAATATTTTCTATTGATACCTGGTCTTACCTGGGAATTGGGTTCTTAAGTCTTGCAGGTGTCATGTTTGCCTTTTTTTTATTTTATAGAAAGCCATTTTTGAAGCGTCTCGCTTTTGGGTTATGCCTCCTGCTTATCCTATGCGCTGCAGGATCGTTTGCTTTAGCTCAAACTCAATTAAATAACAACAAAGAATCTGTTTTTGCCATAATATTTGCTAAAGAAAAAGCCCTTCTTGAAGAACCTAATCCGAAGAGTAATGTCTTTTTTGAATTGCATGAAGGCACCAAAATTAGAATTCTGGATAAATTTAGAACTTATTACAAAGTTGAACTCCCGGACGGCACAAAAGGATGGATGGAAACCACAAATTTAAAGAAGATTTAGGTTTGAAATGGGTATTGACTAATATACATTATATACTGAAGTTTCTGAGTGTTCCGTTTATAAAACTGCATATCCTTAAATTCTGAAATACATTTTATATTATTGACTTAGGCACTTGCTTACTATTAGTATTAATTCATTTGCTCTGCGAACTTGGCGTCTTTGCGGTAATTTATCCCATCGCAGAGACGTAGTGATCGCAAAGATATATGGTTTTAATGCAAATAAACACATAAAGCATTGTAAGTCAATATATTAAAAGTATTAGCTAAACAACTAAGTCGATTATATTATTATAAATCTAGACCTTAATTTGACTTCGAGTTCCAGAAAATTTAGAAATTATATTTAACACAAAGTGACGTTTTTAAATAAAACAACGAGCTTCTTCCCTAGATCATTGAACGTATTCGAAATGAGAAGGAACCTGCCAGTCCGGTCAGGCTGGGACGGGAGAAGGGTGTTTTTTCATAGTAAAGGAAATATACTACTAAAAACTGATTCGTGACAATACGTTCAGCTACTTACAAAATTAAAATTGTTTGTGTACGTATGTAGGCATGTTGGAAGAAAAAACTATCAACTTAACAAAAACTCTCTTTGCAAAATATCCTTAAGTGTGCAGGATTTCAAATATTTAACTGTGATATGTTTAAGCTCCATAAACGCGTGACGAATGCCGCATTGTTCCTCGAATTTACATTCTTCGCAGGGTTCATAATAGTCGTGAGTCACGCAGGGTAGAAATGCAATAGCCCCATCAAATAAACGCATTACATTAGCAAGATTGATATCTTCTGCAGATTGATTCAGAAAGTATCCGCCGTGTCGTCCTCGTTTGCTGCCAAGTATATCGGCGCTTTTTAAATCTAATAAAATCCTTTCTAAAAACTTCTTAGGAATATGCTGTTTCTCTGAAATTTCACTAGACATGACAGGGGAAGACTTTTCGTGTTTTGCAATGTAAATTAGTGCATTTATGGCATATTTTGTTTTCTTAGACAGCATTTGCCAAAAATACTAAAGAAGAGGCTATAATCAAAGTTTAGTTTTTCTTCTTTTCCGGAATAATAAAGTTGATGGGGAGTCCATACAAAACACCAACCGTTTTCCCATCTTGAATTCCGGGAGTCATTTTTGGAAGTTTTTTGACCACTCTTATAGCTTCATTTTCAATTTCAGTAGCTGTTCCCCGGGCCTTGACGTCTGCTACATTACCCCCTTTGTCTATTTTAAACTGAACCGCTATTCTATACTTACCCGGATCGAAATTCTTAAACTTTTTGAGTTTAAAATGTTTACTCACATGTTGACTTATAAAATCTGTCAAGCAATTTTTCATTTGTACAGGATTGTCTAAATATACCCCACAGTCTTTGGGATAAGGTACTTGCTCTAATTTGGCAATTGGTACAGCGTTTTCTGTGGGATTGGAGGACATTTCATCTTTTTCCTGACCAAAAGCAAAACTTACTGACATAAAAAACATAAAATGGATTAAAAAAAAGGAAATGGGTTTAGATTTCATGAATAAAATTATTTGAGATTATTGTGCAATACTAGTGTTTATGGGTAAAACCTGCAAGTCTTAAGAATTTTACTTCTGCTTCATCGGTCATAAATCTTAGGGTTTTCCCCGTTTTGAAAACTTTGGTGTTTTGATTATCTAAACATTATAATTTTATTTTTAACTTGAGCTTATTGAATTATAAAATTTATTGGTAAGCCATATAACACACTAACATTTTCATTGTCGACTTGACCAGGAATCATTTGAGGTAAACTTTGGATTACTCTTTTGGCTTCTTCTTCAAGTTTTGGGTGAGGCCCTCTTGCTCTTACACTTACTACCTGACCATTGTTATCAATTTTAAACTGCACACTAACACGGTTTCTACCAGATAAACCAAGTTCTTTACCTAAACCTGTATCAAAATTTTTGTTGACGTGCTTTGAAATAAATGCAGATGTACATTTTTTTAATGCTTCACCACTCAAGTCATTGCAAGTATCAGGATGTGGAGGATTGTCAATTAGAGCATAAGGCACACTTGCATCCTCACCGCCTAATTTTTCAATCTGAAACTCTTTTTTAGACAGCTTTATACTATCCATTCTTCTTTGGAAAGAATCATGAGCATTTTTTATAGCCTTTTGTTCGTTTATATCTTTTAAAATAGAGTTGTAATAATTGTTATCTTTTTTTGTTTCATCAGAAATGCTTAGCATGTTTAACAATAGTCCTATCTTTGCTATCTCTATTTTCGAGTAATTTTTTTTAATATCTAAATCGTAATTTTTTAAATATTCTTTCAGATTAGGCTTATCATCGAGTACATCAAATACATTTGGGTCTTCATTAATTAGCCTATTCATAAAACTCATCATCTGATCATTAAATTCCTCCTCAGTTAATTGAGGCTCTACAATTTCATCCTGAGAACAAGACACCAATACCGCCAAAACCATCACAGGTAAAATTAAAAGATACTTTAGTTTATTGAGGTTTGAAGAATGGGTGTGCTGTAACATCGTGAGGCGTTTTTTGAGATTAGACTTATGAAAAAAAGTGTTGATAAAAGACACGTTTTGGCTGCCAAAACTTTGATTGAGCAAAGTATTGATATAAGTTGTTTTAGGGTGCAAAGTTGTTACATGTTGGTCGGCTTCAAATTCGTGAATTTGGCGTAATTGAATTTTGTAGAGGTAAATCATAGGATTAAACCAAAGCAAGCATTGTAAAAGTTCAACACCCATAACGTCCCAGGAATGCTTTTGTTTGAGGTGTTGATATTCATGTTCTAAAATCACCTGACGTTGAGTTTCCGGGATATCTGCGCCCAAATAAATCCTGTCCCAAAATGAAAAGGCCAAATGAGATTTTGGAATAATCACAAGGGGTTTGGATTTGTAATCTTCAAAACTATTGAGATTTAGGTAATGAAACACTTTTCTATTTCTTATGATAAACCATAATACATATAAAAACAAACCAATAACGTAGATGACTTGAGCTGTATTCCATTGAAAGCTGGAAGAGCGCTCTAAATTTTCAATGGCAATAGCAGACGATTTTTCGACAGCTTCACCTCCAATTTGAAGAGGTTGTAACCAATGAACATAAGTTTGAGAGAAGGTGTAGGGTAAAGCCTGGGTGAAATTGATGAGTGGTAAAACCAACGAAATGATCAAACTCAATAATAAATAAAATCGATTCACCCTAAAGTAGGGCTCTGATTTAAAAATCTGATATAAGCCTAAAAACAAGACTTGACAAACCAACATTTCAAGGATGTAATTAAGCATTGGTATTAGATTTTAAGTCATTAAGGATAGATTCTAATTCCTGCGTACTCAAATCTTGTTTTTGAACAAAAAATGAGACCATATTTTTAAAAGACCCTCCAAAATAAGTCTTGGCCATCAACTTGGCAGTAGATTTTTTGTAATCTTCTTCGCTGACTATTGGGTGGTAAATATGAGACCTCCCCTCCTTCTGGTAACCAACAAATCCCTTTTGCTCCAGAATCCTAACAATAGTAGATACTGTGTTATAGGCTGGCTTGGGCGTTGGCATTTGTTCAATAATGGTGTTGACATTGGCCTCGCCCAAACGCCATAAAATCAACATAATTTCACTTTCTGCTTTGGTTAATGATTTCATCATTATAGAGTTTAGATTGACAAATATAACTAATTTTTTAGTTTAAACTAATATTTTAGTTATTTATTTTAGGGAATTGGATTTTTTATAGAAATAAAGAAATATGCTTATTAATTGGATACTAATGCGAAAATGTGAATTTCGGACAGCTCAAATATTAAGCAAGTGCCTAAGTCATTAATTTTTTAGAGTGTGACTGGAAAACATCCTTTGAATTTACAAGTGTATATGTTGAACTAAAAAAATGGAAACAGTTTAGACCCAAAAGATTATAAAAACCTTTCGGGTCTGAACGTTTGTCAATAATAATAAGCCCTTTAGAATTTGATATCTCCAAGGTTTTAATTTTAAATTATTAGAAATATCTATTCATCTAATAATAAATTCAAAGTAACGTCTACATTATCTCGTGTCGCTCTGGAAAATGGACAAATTTCGTGTGCTTTATTGACGAGTTTCTCTCCTGTTGATTTATCTTGCACATTTGGAAGGTAGGTGTCTAGAATAACCGCTAACTGTAAATCGCCCTCATCGGTTTTACCTATACTGATATGGGCATCTACAAAAAAGTCTTCCCCAATATCCACATTTTCTTGACTAGCTACAAGCTCTACAGCACCACCAAAACAAGCCGAATAGGCTGCACCGAAAAATTGCTCCGGGTTGGCACCATCACCACCGTCTCCGCCCATAACTTTTGGGACACTAAGATTCATATCTATCGGGCCGTCATCTATAGATTGGGTGTGCCCTTTTCTTCCGCCTTTAGTTTTCGTTTTTGCAGTGTAAATCGTTTCCATAATTATAGTTTTTAATTTTCTAAATATAATGGTATTGCTTAGGCCTTACAAAAACATCGTATTAAAGTTGATATAAAATTGATCTTTAACAACAGCTTTCCAGCTTTCTTACCAAAACCCACAACTCATCTCCTTAAAATTACAATTCGGTATAAAAGAGTTTCAAACACCCGGTTATCCCTCTACATTTGAATTGAATTTAAAAACCATATATCATGAAAACACTAACGCTTTTATTCATTAACATTTTATTTACGAGCATTTTAACGGCTCAGGACAAAGGAAATCTTACAGTAACTTTTAATGAAGATGCTGTTTCTAAAGGAGATATTTACATTGGCGTTTACCAAAAAGACAATTTTATGGCTAAACCTACTGTTGGCGACGTTTTAAAAGCCGATGCCGGAACTAACCAAATCACGTTTAAAGGTTTAGCTCACGGTGAATATGCCGTCTCTGTTTATCAGGATGTCAATGGAAACCAACAATTCGACATGGATGAATACGGCAGACCTGCTGAACCTTGGGTAATGTCAGGAAATGTGAACCCAAATCAAGTGCCTGTCTTTGAAGATGCGAAGATTGAATTTTCATCTACAGATCAAACGGTTTCCCTTAAGTTGTAAAATTCATCTACTCATTTAAACATAATTTCAACCCTGTAAGCGTTCCAAACTCTTGCAGGGTTAGTCTTATACCTATGCCTCAATAAGATGATGCCAAAGTCATCATAAATAGTCCAATCAACACTTCACCTTTACCTTTTGATTTTACAAACAGCTCTTTTTATTTTACCATGCATAAATATTCAGATTTTAAGAATCTTTTGAAGAAAAAAATTATTAGCAATTCTAAGCTTAGATTTGTATTTTTAGACAATAAAATATTTTTATGAAAAAAAAGAGCCTGATTTTTTTTGTCCTATTCTTCATAGTTGTAGCTGTTGGAGTTTTTTGGGTCAAAACTGTAAACAATTTTAAAAAAGATGGGGCATTTGAAATTTCTTTCAACGACAAACCCATCGAAATCATAAGAGATAATAATGGTATAGCCTACGTATTTGCAGAAAATAAAGCTGATGTTTTAAGAGGACAAGGTTTTGTGAATGCGCAGGACAGGTTGTTTCAAATTGAATTTTACCGAGCATTAATACGCGGTGAAGCTGCCAGTTTGGTTGGTAATTCTATGCTGGCGTCAGATGTGCAAATGCGGGTGCTGGATATTTTTGGAAATGCAGAACACAACTATAAATATTTTGATGAGAAATCTAAACAAGCCCTAAATTGGTATTGCCAAGGCTACAACGAATATTTAAAAGTTGGTAAAGACGAGTTTCCTTTAGAATTAAAACTATTAGGCATCCAACCCACAGAATTAAAACCGGTTGATATCGTTTCAATCACCCATTTTATTGGGTTTTTTCACAGCCAAAATATGGAAGATGAAGTCTTAAGTCTCAATCTATCTGCTCATACTGCAATGGCAGATAAATTATTACCACTTTCTATTAATTTAGATAGAACAAAACCTCTGAGATTCAAAACTGATTCTATAACAAAAAAGTACGATACACTCAATAGAAGTTTTGCAAGCAACAGCAACAGTCATATGGTATCCTATCCGGACTTTGGGTCTAATAATTGGGCTATTAATGCCGAAAAATCTTCCACCGGCAAGCCCATTTTATGCAACGATCCTCATGTAGATGCCAGAATCTTACCCGGTACGTTTTATCCGGTTGGTTTATTTTGCCCTGAATTTAAAGCCGTTGGCATTGCAACCCCTGGTGTACCCGGTATTTTATCCGGAAGAAATGAATTTGTAGCCTTTGGTGTTACTAATGCTTACGGCGATAGTCAAGACCTGTTTATAGAAGACATACAAGGTGATTATTATATGAATGACAGTCTCAAATTACCTTTAGATATAAGAAACGAAACCATAAAAGTAAAAGACAGCGCCGCGGTACAATTGAGAATTCGAGTAACAGAAAGAGGGCCTGTAATTTCAGATTTTGAAGCTTTTAATATTAAAACCAAAGCGGATGTCAGTTTACGATGGTCGCTTGCAGAAAGCCAAAGCAAATCTGTAGTTTTTGATAAATTACTTGATACTAAAAACGTGTTTGAGTTTAGAGAAGCGCTTTTTGGTATGGACAATAACTTCTTTAATTATGCCATAGCAGATATACACGGCAATATTGCTCACCAGTCAACAGGGCTTGTTCCAATAAGGCCATCAAAAAATGGCAATTTTCCTCAGAACATATCCAATACTGAAGCCTGGAATGGATTTATCCCAAAAGATGAAATGCCCAACATGATTAATCCTGAAAGAGGCTGGATAGGTACTGCTAATCATGACACTAGACCGGATGATTATCCCTATTTCTATTCTAACCATTTCTCTCCCTTTTACAGGTATAAGCGTATAAAAGAAGTCTTGTCTCAAAATAAAAAATTGACACCAGACGACTTATGGCGTTTAATATTGGATGTAGAAAACACACAAGCTAAAATCTTAACGCCACTATTTGTCAAATCATTAGAAAAAAACGAAGCTACTAAGGACATAGCTACCGTGTTAGAGCGCTGGAACTATAAAGACGATATAGATGAAGTTGGCGCGACACTCTATAATATGATTTATAATGAATTGTTATATCTACTATTAAACGATGAGCTCCCCGATGAATTAGAAAATCAATATTGGGAGAATGTGTACTACTGGAATCAAAGATTAGACAAAATGATTCTTGAAAACGATAATATTATAGATGACAAAAATACAACTGAGAAAGAAACGCTTGATAATTTGATTATTGAGGCCTGTATAAATGCAGAGGCTATTTTGACCGATAAACTGGGAAGTAATATGGAAAAATGGACTTGGGGCGAGGTACATACTATAGATTTTGTTAGCCCTTTAAAGCAAGAAGGTTTTGGAAGTGGGCTTCTTGGTGCTGAATCATTTCCGAAGAAAGGTTCCAATCAAACCTTAAATCGCGGTGCTTTCATTAAAAATAAAAACAGAGATTTTGAAACAAGCTGGTTCAGCTCTTTTAGAATGCTCGCCGACTTAAGTGATAATGAAAAGATGAGAGGTGTAGTCTCCGGTGGAAGTGCAGCCAGAGTGTTTCATCCCTATTACAAGTCTCAATTAGAGACCTGGAAAGCGGAGAAGTGGCTACCCTACTGGTTGTCCAGAAAAAAAATAATTGAAAATGCAGCACACGCTCTAATTTTAGAATAATTCTAAATAGCAATAATGTATTGATCCAGAACACAACTACTAAATAATCAGAAAGTTATAATATTGATGTTTTATCTTAGGTTTTTTTTTGGATAATATAATTATTTTCGCTAAATATTGATTAAATGTAAATTTAATGTAAATTGCATTTTGTATATAAAATTTTAAATATGAAAAATATGAAAAAATTACTTGGGTTTTTTGTCTTTCTTTTTTGTTATAGTGTTCATGCTCAAACTACGGTGACAGGAAAAGTAATGGACAAAAATGGATATCCATTACCATCTGCTAATATTTTAATAGTAGGAACCAATACAGGTACAGCTACAAATTTTGAAGGAGAATTCACACTTGTTTCAGAAATGGAACCCCCATTTACTATTAATGTGAGTTATACGGGTTTTATAGAACAAAATATTAAAATTGATTCCTCTACGAAAACGATTGAGGTAACTTTAGAGGAAGGCAACGAGCTAGATGAAGTTGTCATATCAGCTTCGCGAACACCGGAAAGAATTTTTGAATCTCCGGTAACCATTGAGCGATTTGGGGCAAAACAAATTAAAAACACACCATCAGCAGATTTTTATAGTGGCTTAGAAAATCTTAAAGGTGTAGATATAAACGTAAATAGTTTAACTTTTAAATCGGTAAACACAAGAGGTTTTGCAGATTTTGGAAATACGCGCTTTATGCAGTTGGTAGATGGCATGGATAATTCTACGCCAGCATTAAACTTCCCTATCGGAAACCTTGTAGGTTTAACAGAGACTGATGTCCAAAGTGTGGAGTTATTGCCCGGGGCTTCATCTGCACTCTATGGGGCCAATGCTTTTAATGGGATTTTGATCATGAGAAGCAAAAATCCGTTTGATTATGAAGGTATTAGTGCGAGTGTAAAACAGGGCTTTACGTCTCAGGAAGCGGCTGGAGTAGAACATTATCAAGATGTTAGTCTTAGGGTAGCTAAAAAATTTAGCGACAAGTTTGCTGCAAAATTGAATATAGGATACCTCAAAGGAACAGATTGGTTTGCAACAAATCAATCCGATAGGTTAAATAGAGGATTTACCAGAGAAAACTTGGATTACGACGGGGTAAATGTATACGGTGATGAGGTGAGTACCAATATAAATGATGTTGCTCAATCTTTAGAAAGCCTTGGACTGGCGCCCAGCGGCTCCTCTGCTCTTGTGCCTAATGTAAACGTCAGTAGAACGGGATACCAGGAACGTGAACTTACTAATTATAATGCAGAAAGCTTTAAGGCAGACTGGGGCTTGTATTACAGACCATTCGGTGATGATTTTGAGATACAATATGTAGGAAAAGCAGGTACCGGAAATACTATATATCAAGGTGCTAACAGGTACAACATTAAAAACTTCTTTCAACAGCAACACAAACTTGAAGTCAAGAACGACAATTTCTTTGTAAGAGGTTATGTTGTGGCAGATAATGCAGGAGATTCTTACGACATGGTTTTTACGGGCATAAATGTCAATAGAACCTGGAAAGATGATGAAACTTGGTTTGGTGAATATGTTGGCGAATATATTGGCGCTACGCTTGCTGGCGCTAATGATGAGCAGGCACACACAGCAGCTAGAGAGGCAGCAGATACCGGAAGACTAATACCCGGAACGCCTGAATTTCAGCAAGCTTTTGATGCTGTGACTTCCAACCCTAATTTAGATCAGGGCGGTTCCCAGTTTAAAGATGAGTCGAGGTATTATCACGCAGATGCCAACTATAATTTTGGAGATAAGATCGAATTTGCAGAAATTCAAGTTGGTGGATCATTCAGAAATTATAGATTAAATTCTTCCGGTACCATATACACTGATCAAGATGGTATAATTTCATATTCAGAATTTGGAGTGTACACACAACTACAAAGAAATTTAGAATTGTCAGAAAATTTAGATTTAAAACTTACCGGTTCCTTAAGGTATGACAAATCTGAACTTTTTGATGGGTTTTTCTCTCCAAGATTATCGGCAGGCATAACTATAAACAAAAATCATAATATAAGAGCTTCTTTTCAAACAGGATTTAGAAACCCTACAACACAAAACCTCTTCATAGGTTTAGACCTCGGAAGAGCAATTTTAGTTGGTAGTGCTGAAGAAAATTTAGATCGCTTTTCCGGCACATATCAGGTAAGTCAGGCCGGTCAGGATTTAGGCCAACCGGAAACCATTACGCAAACAGGTGCAGCACCATACACCAATTCATTTACGCAGGATTTAGAAGTAGCCAACCCAGATTTGGCAAAACCGGAACAGGTACAGTCTTTTGAAGTAGGCTACCGAGGAAAGGTTAATAAAATAACCATAGACGCCTCAACCTATTATAACACGTATACAGACTTTTTGGCTCAGGAAATAGTTCTTGCCCCTCTGTACGGTACTGTGGGCGATAATTCACTATCCTTGTTGGCGATGCAGAATGGAGACTTTCAGGCTTACCAAGCTTACACCAATTCTGATGTAGACATCAATTCTTATGGCGCCGCTATACAAGTATCCACAAAAGTGTTTAACGGCTTTGACCTTTCTGCCAGCTACACTTGGAGCAGACTTGATTACGATTTTGAAGCTAATCCTGATGTGAGAACAAATTTTAATACCCCTGAACACCAATTTAAGACCTCATTTGGCAAGGATGATGTATTTGAAAACTTTGGGTTTAATGTCGCTTGGAGATGGAGTGATAATTACTTTTGGGAATCTAATTTTGGTGATGGAGAAATTCCATCGTTTAATGTTTTAGATGCCCAAGTAAGCTACACCCTTCCAAAATATAAAACCGATATAAAGTTAGGTGCGGCAAATCTACTTGCTAAAGAATACTTCACAGCAATTGGAACCCCACTGATTGGTTCTCAATATTACATATCATTTACAATTAATAACCTATAAATAAACACTATGAAATTTATAAAGTATATTCTCTTAATTTTTCTTGTAACTATATTCTTTTCTTGTGAAAATGATGTCGTAGATGAATTACGAGATAATGTTTCTCAGCAAGAACCGGAATTTCCCGAATTAATCGAAGGTGAAGCAGATTTTTCAAATTATGTTGCTGTTGGCGCTTCGTTTACAGCTGGTTTTACAGATAATGGATTGTTCATTGCTGCACAAGAAAATTCTTTTCCTAATATTATAGCCGGTAAATTTGCGCTGGCCGGCGGTGGTGAATTCAGACAGCCTTTGATGAGCGATAATTTTGGCGGCTTACTGGCAGGTGGCAACAGAATAGCAGAGCCTAGATTGGTTTTTGGAGGTGCAGGTCCTGTGCCTTTAGAGTCTGTTATCGGGCCTGTAAATGTAACCACAGATATTTTAGCTAATAACCCAACAGGGCCCTTTAATAATTTAGGCGTTCCCGGTGCAAAAAGTTTTCACTTAGTAGCCAATGGATACGGTAATATTGCAAATTTTCCAGCAGCTGCAAACCCATACGCCATTAGAATAACCGGAGAAACACCAAATGCATCAATTTTGGAAATAGCTGCTTCTCAGAGTCCGTCTTTCTTTACAATTTCAGAAGTTGGCGGCAATGATGTCCTTGGTTATGCAACTTCCGGTGGAACAGGAGAATATCAACTAGGCAATCTAGACCCCACAACTTATGGACCAAATGACATCACCGATCCAAACGTTTTTACAGCAAGTTTGAATGCTATGGTTGATGCCTTAACGGCCAATGGGGCTAAAGGCGTCATTGGTAATTTACCTGATATCACCAGTCTTTCTTATTTCACAACAGTTCCTCATGATCCCTTAAATCCCGCAGACCCAGAATTTGCACCTTTAATACCTACGCTAAATACACTGTATGGAGCCTTAAATAATGTTTATCAATTTTTGGGTGCTACGGGGAGAAACATTGTTTTTAGTGAAGAAAATCCAAATCCTGTAGTTATTGTGGATGAAAACCTAGAAGATTTATCAACTCAAATTGCTAGTGTTCTTGCAAACGATCCAAATTTTCCGGCATTTTTAGCGCAGTTTGGTTTACCGCCTCAGGCTGCACCCCAAGTCGCTGGTCTATTCGGTCAATTTTATGGACAATCAAGGCAAGCCACAGCAGAGGATTTATTGGTTCTGCCAAGTTCGTCTGTTATAGGACAAACTGATGCTGACACCCAGGCTTTCCTTCAGTCACAAGGCTTACCGGAGGCTTTGGCAGCACAGTTTTCTGCTCAAGGTGTTACGCTACCCTTAGACGACAGATGGGTGCTACTTCCCGAAGAGCAGCAGGATGTTGCCAATGCTACTGCATTGTACAATCAGTCAATAGAAGAAATAGCCAATGCCAATGGTTTAGGTCTGGTTGATCTTAATGCTATATTAACTGAAGCCTCAACCACAGGCATTCAGTTTGATGAATATCTGATGAATACAGATTTGGTATTTGGCGGCTTAGTCAGCCTTGATGGGGTTCACCTTACAGCTAGAGGTTACGCCTTAATGGCCAATGCCTTTTTAGACGCTATAGATTCTACTTACGGCTCTAATTTTAGGGCCTCAGGAAACCTTGCTAAAGCGGGGGATTTTCCTACAAATTATTCACCTTCATTAGGTCAGTAATTGTTTAATAATTATTTGATTAAACCGATGCCTCAGCATTAGGCATCGGTTTTTTATTGTTATAGTAATTAAGCTTATCTGATAATATATCTTGTGTTTTGAATAGCTCAGTTCTAAAATCCGGCGCTTTTGTACCTTGACCAAATAAAACTTCACTCTTGAACACCCGAGCTTCATCCCAAACATTAGCGTCTAAAAACCCCTGTAAAGTCTGTCTGCCACCTTCGATTATCAGAGATTGTATTTGGCGTTGGTGTAAAACCTTTAAGATTTGAGGGATGGTGTTTTTATTGAATTCAATTTCACAAAATTCAACATGACTTAAACTATTCTTTGAAGGGCTTTTTTCGGTGAATATTAGTGTTTTAGCATCTGTTGAAAACAGGTTTGCGGTTTGTGCAACTTTCAATTCTCTATCAATAATAACTCGAAGAGGGTTATTACCCTTCCAGAGCCGGGTTGTTAAGTTAGGATTATCCATCAAGGCTGTATGTGTACCGACCATTATCGCCTGTTCCTCAGCACGCCATTGATGCACCAATTGTTTGGAATAGGCATTAGTAAGCCACACCGGATCGTTTTGAGTAGATTTTCCATACGCATACGGACTCAAAAATCCATCCTGAGATGTTGCCCATTTTAAAATGATGTAGGGTCTCTGTTTTTCGTGGAAAGTGATGAAGCGTTTATTAAGCTCAAAGCAGGCGTCTTCACATACACCAACTGTGACCTTACAGCCATGATCAAACAGTTTTTTAATGCCCCTCCCCTTCACTTTGGCAAATGGATCGATCATACCGATAACGATATTTTTAAACCCCTTTTCTACAATCAAATCAGCACAAGGCGGTGTTTTGCCATAATGGCTACAGGGTTCTAGGCTCACGTAGATGGTTGATTTTTTAATCAGGCGTTCATCTTGAATTTTTTGAATGGCGTTAACTTCTGCATGCGGTCCACCTGCTTTTTGGTGCCAGCCTTCTGCAATAATCTTCCGATCGTGAACAATCACACAACCCACCATCGGATTGGGATATGTATGGCCAAAGCCATTTTTGGCTAATTCTATACAGCGCTTCATGTATTTTTCGTGTATATTCACGTCGCAAAAATAGGAATTTTCATATGAGCAATTCTATTGAAATCAGACCAATCCAAAAAAAAGACAATCACGCTACGGCAGAAATGATTCGCTTTGTACTGGTAGAACAAAATGCGCCAAAAACAGGCACAGCCTACGAAGATAAAGCCTTGGATGATCTCTATGAAGCCTACAACATTCCTGGAGCAGCGTATTTTGTACTTTTAGAGAATGATGGTATAATTGGCAGTGCCGGCATTCAGGCTTTGGATGGTAATGAGAATGTCTGTGAACTTCAAAAAATGTATTTTCACCTTAACGCCAGAGGACGAGGTCTCGGACAACAGATGATGACCACATGCCTGGAATTTGCTAAACAACATGGGTACAAGGCTTGCTATATTGAAACCCTACCTAGTATGATGGCTGCTCAAAGCCTTTACTTAAAAACAGGGTTTGAATACATCGACCACAGAATGGGCAAAACGGGACATTTTTCTTGTACGGTTTGGATGTTGAAAAAATTGTAGGTTAAATTTTGCTTTAAGGGTTTGCAAGTGACTTAGAATAAATACTATCATTGCTAAATGACCATCAAAAATCTAAAAAACGAGTTTCATCGCCGGCTATCAGACCTCTACCCTCAATCGGAAATCGATACCTTTTTCTATTGGATAGTTGAAGATGTACTCCAACTTCAGCGGATTCAAGTCAGCCTTAATCCGGAAAAAACCATCGCCGAATTTTATTTAAAAATCATCACATCTTATCTGAATCGGCTTAAAAAAGAAGAACCCATTCAACACATTTTGGGCTACACCGAGTTTTATGGCTTAAAATTTAATGTGAATCCCTCAGTGTTAATTCCTCGTCCTGAAACCGAAGAGCTGGTGAATTGGGTGATAAAGGATTTCAAAAATGAAAAATCCAGACACATTCTGGATATTGGTACCGGCAGTGGGTGTATTCCTATAAGTTTAAAGAAAAACCTTATTCAGCACCAGGTTTCCGGGTTGGACGTCTCTAAAGAAGCACTTCAACTGGCTGAACAAAATGCCAAAGAAAACAAAGTTGAAGTTAGTTTTATTGAAGAAAATATTTTAACATCAACCGCCTTAGCTTCAGATGTAAAGGTTATCGTATCAAACCCGCCTTACGTCAGGGCTCTGGAAAAAAATAAGATCAGCAGTAATGTATTAGACTATGAGCCGCATTTGGCCTTATTTGTAGAGGATGATAACCCGCTTTTATTTTATGAAAAGATTGTTGAATTGGGTAAAACACAACCTCATCCAGTAGTCATTTATTTTGAAATCAGCCAATACCTTCGAAAAGATTTCGAGAGGCTCATGCAATATTTGAAGGTCAATTCTGTTGAATTTAGAAAGGATTTTAAAGGAAATGACAGGATGGCCAAGCTTTTGATAAATTCAGAGGAGTAAATCGTCAAAACTTTTTAAATTTAGTCTTTCAATGAGAAATTTATCCATGAAAATATATCTGCTTTTATTTTTACTCTTGTTTCAATTTTCGAAAGCACAGTATAATCTGCCTAAAGATTATTTTCAATCTCCACTGGACGTTCCTTTAGTTATTTCAGGGACTTTTGGGGAGTTAAGGTCAAATCATTTTCATGCCGGACTAGATATCAAAACTCGAGGAGTTGAAGGCCTTAAAGTTTTTGCCAGTGCAAAAGGCTACGTGAGCAGAATAAAAATACAGCACTATGGTTATGGCAAAGCCTTGTACATTACACATCCCAACGGGTATCAAACGGTGTATGCCCACCTCAAAAAATTCTCGCCGGAAATAGAAGCTTATGTAAAAGCCTATCAATACGACAAAGAAAGTTATGAAGTTCAGTTATTTCCACCGGCAGACAAACTCCCTGTAAAAGCCGGTGAAGTTGTGGCGTACAGCGGTAATACCGGCTCCAGCGGTGGCGCGCACCTGCATTTTGAAATAAGAGACGCTCAGGCAAGACCAATGAATCCTTTTCTATTTGGTTTTGATGACGTTAAAGATACCCGACCTCCACGAATTAAAAATATATACGCATTTACAGCTTCTGAAGGTGCTCATGTCAATCATAAAAGTGGACGTGTAAAATTAAAACCTATAAAAACTAAAAATGGAAATTTAAAAGTGCCTGAAATTGAAGCCTCAGGAGATATTTATTTTGGAATCGAGGCTTACGATCAATTAGATTTAGCATTCAATAAGAACGGGTATTATGATATACAGGCAAAACTCAATGGTCTTCCCTTTTTTGAAACAACTTTCAATAGATTTGCGTTTAATGAAACCAGGTTCCTGAATAGGTTAATAGATTATGGCTACTATTTGGAATACAAAAAGAGGATACATAAGTTGAGGAGTCACGACTACCGAAGACTGGAAATCAACCATTCTCAAATTAATAACGGTATATTAAACATTAACGATACCTTAAATTACAAATACGATTTAAAAGTAAGTGATTTTAAAGGCAATTCAACTGAAGTCACTATTCCTATAAAATATGAGCCTGGCATTAACGTAGAAAGAGATACCATCAATAAAACATTATATTATGTTAGCCATGATAATGCTTTTGCTCTTGATAAAGGCCTAGTTGATATTTATATTCCTAAACATGCGCTATATGAAGACACTTATTTAGATATTGAAGTTGAAGGAGAAAGCGTCAAACTTCACGATTATAGAACGCCTATTCATAAGGGTATTACCATAGGATTTGATGTGTCCCATTACAATGAAGAAGACAAAAAACAATTATTTATTGGCAGAAAAATGCCGTGGGGAGATATTTATTATAATAATACGACCAAAAAAAGAAACCGCTTTACTACCGGAGTAAAGGTATTTGGCGAGTATATTTTAGCAAAAGATGAAGAGTCTCCAACAATAACTCCGCTAAACTTTCGCAATAAACAATGGTTGTCTAACTTTAGATACCTAAAAGTAAAAATTGAAGATGATCTTACCGGTGTAGGAAGTTATAGGGCAACAGTAAACGGGAAATTTATTTTGATGGAATACGATTATAAAACAAATACGCTTGTGCATGATTTTAATGACGGTGTAGTGACAGAAACTGAAAATAATTTTAAACTCGTTGTGACTGACCAAGTCGGAAATACTTCTATCTTTGAAACCACATTTTTTAGGAAAAATTAAAGCATAGTTTTTGAATAAATATTTTACTCTTTTAATTGTTGGTTTTATAGTAAGCTTTGCTTGTGCACAAACAGCTACTTTAAACGGCATCATTTTCGATGAAGACCAAAACCCACTGGCTTTTGCCAACATTACTACTGAAAGTTCAGGAACAACTTCTAACGAAAACGGATTTTACGAGTTAAAAATACCTGCGAACAAGAAAGTAAAAATTATCATCAATTATGTTGGTCTAAAACCCGTGACTGCTACAGTTGAGTTAAGTGTTAATCAGACCAGAGAATTAAATTTCGTCCTGAAAAAAAATGTTGAACAAATTGGTGAAGTGACCATAACCAACGACAAGCGGACTAGAGTTGAAGGTATTGTCACTCTGGAACCCGCAACCGTAAGACGAATTCCTGGCGCTAATCCCGGTGTGGAAAATTTGTTGACCTCTTTACCCGGTGTAAGCTCCAACAATGAACTCAGTACACAATATAACGTTCGTGGTGGTAATTTTGATGAAAATCTAGTTTACGTCAACGATATTCAAGTTTACAGACCATTTTTAATTAGAAGTGGACAACAAGAGGGCTTGAGTTTTGTAAATGCTGACATGGTGAGGAATATCGAGTTTTCGGCAGGCGGTTTTAAAGCTCAATATGGCGACAGGCTATCATCCGTATTAGATATTACTTATGAAAGGCCAGTAGATTTTATGGCGAGTTTTGAAGGGAGTTTTCTAGGCGGTTCTGCTATGGTTGGTGGTATTACCAAAAACAAAAAGCTATCAGCAATGACAGGCATTAGGTACAGAGATAATTCCCTGTTTGTAAATGCCGGAGATACCGAAGCTAACTTTAGACCTCGTTTTTTTGATGTTCAAAGTTATATCACCTATAAATTCAATGATAAATTTGAATTAGGTTTTTTAGGCAATATCTCTATCAATGACTACGAGTATAAGCCCTTTACCCGCCAAACCAATTTCGGAACTCTTCAAGACCCCAAAGCCTTAAGGGTAGTTTATGATGGGGAAGAAGATGACGAATACAGAACGGCTTTTGGAGCCCTTAAAGCGACTTACGATTTCAGTGAAAACTATTCGGCAAAATTTATAGCCTCTGTTTACCACACACAGGAACAGGAACACTTCGACATTCTGGCACAATATAGTCTGGGAACTGTGAATTCGAGTTTTGGAGATGAAAATTTTGGCGAAGTAGAGTTTGCTCAGGGCGCTGGCGGTCAGTTTAAACATGCCAGAAACGATTTGGATGCTTTAATATTCAATTTTGATCACCAGGGTGACCTTAAATTTGATAAACACCTCATCAAATACGGTGCGAAATACACCCACGAAGACATCAGAGACCGCTTACAGGAATACGAAATTGTAGACTCTGCCGGGTTCAGTATTCGTCCTCCTCTCCCTGACTTTGCCAATGATCAGCCTTACAACCCCAACGAAAGTCCAATAGAGCCGTTTATTCGAATTCGGGCTTTTAACGATATGCAGATTGATCGGTTTACCAATTTTTTACAGTGGAGTTATCAAAATAAGATTGGTAAAGCCAAAGCTTGGTACAATATTGGTATACGCTCACATACATGGCGGGTAAGTGGTCAAGATGTTGAAACCAATACACAAATAGTCGTCAGTCCACGAGCACAATTCGCCATCAAACCGGACTGGGAAAAAGACATGCTGTTTAGAGTATCTGGCGGGCTTTACTATCAACCGCCATTTTACAGAGAGCTTCGCCGACCGAATGGCGGTATCAACGAAAATGTGAAAGCCCAGCAATCTTTTCATATTGTCGCCGGGCATGACTATAGCTTCAAGATGTGGGACAGGCCTTTTAAGCTTGTATCAGAAGTGTATTATAAAGGTTTAAATGACGTGAACCGGTTTACAGTAGAAAATGTTAGAATCCGTTATCAGGCCAATAATATTGCCGAAGCTTATGCTTACGGGTTAGATATGCGATTGAATGGCGAATTTGTGCCCGGTACCGAAAGCTGGTTTAGTTTTGGGTATTTACAGACGGAAGAAAAATTTGATGAACGTGGGTATATTTCCAGACCAACAGATCAACGCTTGAAGTTTGCTGCGCTATTTCAGGATTATATTCCTAAAATCCCAAAAGCCAAACTTTATATGAACATGGTTTACAACACCGGACTCCCCGGAGGTCAACCACAATTTGCAGACCCCTTTGATTTTCAAAACCGTTTGCCCGATTACTTTCGTGCCGATGTAGGGTTTTTCTATACATTGAAAGAAGAAGGAGATGTCTTAAGAAAAGGCCATTGGTTAAGTCCTTTTAAAGATTTGGAAATTGGTTTCGAAATTTTTAATATTTTCGATCGCTTAAATTCCATCACCAACACGTTTGTAAGGGATGCTCAAAGCAAGCAACAATTTGCCATCCCCGATTTTTTGAGTCCGCGAGTTTTCAATTTGAGAATTCGGGGGAGATTTTAGATTTTAAAAACTAACTAAAATATTTATAAACCGGAATTACCTCAATTCTTTTTCCATTTGATGTTATGCTGTCTTTTTGATTCATCCTCAATATCAAACCTTTATTGAGATTAAAAAATTTCATAGCTTCAAGTAACCTATTGATTTCTCGTTTTTGGTTTTCAGTATTCAAGTGATAACAGACTTGTAATAAATAACATACTTTACTACCATCGCTGATTACAAAATCACATTCCTTGGCATTTTCATTAGAATAATGTAGCGTTTTTTTCTGTCCTCTAAATTCCCAAAAAACAATATTTTCAAGTATTCGACACAAATCTTGACTATAACTTGCTGAAATTGAATGATGTAATACACTGTCTATAAAGTAAACTTTTTTTGGATTCACCAACTGTACTTTATGTGAATAGTAAAATTTAGAAACAAGCTGAATGAAGTAAGATTCTTCAAAATAATTAAAATATTCTGTAATTGTAGTCGTACTTTTCGCCCCTATCACTTGCTTTAATTTATTGGCAGAAATACATTTTCCGGCATTTTTTGCAAAAAAAATCAAGAGATGCTTGAGGGATCTTACATAGCGAATATTATACCTCACTGCTATACCTCTGTAAACAATATCATCTAAAAAAGCGGTATGAATATCTTGATTTTTTGCTTTCAGGTATCTAGGAAAACCATCGTGTTTCACTTAATCTTCTAAGGCTCATTTTGAATTTCTTAAGTTATTGAAAACACAAAATTCAGAAAGTAAAAACGGGAACAGTTCCTTTGCGATATGCCTACCCGTAAGTTTTGTACCTAACTCTATGCTTAAA
>Ga0209931_1000136_pt1 | contig 40620 bp, 41 predicted proteins | sample SalPonR1_B_D1_MG_FD_185697 | JGI IMG/M metagenome (GOLD analysis project Ga0209931, IMG submission 185697) | Salt pond soil microbial communities from South San Francisco under conditions of wetland restoration - Salt Pond MetaG R1_B_D1_MG... ...
GCGACCTTGTGGGAGAGTAGATCGCTGCCAGAATTTATAAATGCTCCCCGATAGCTCAGCTGGCAGAGCGAGTGGCTGTTAACCACTTTGTCGCAGGTTCGAGTCCTGCTCGGGGAGCCATTTTTATGTGTACATATTTTACTATTTTTTTTATTAAGCTATTAAAATTATATATTAATTTAAATTATATTAGTTATCTGTTATAATGTATTATACGAAAGTGTATAAATTATTTGAGGAGGAACTAAAATGAGTGATAAATTATCAGAATTTAAAGAGTTTAGAGAAAAAATGAATGAAAAAATATTGGAAGAGAAAAATCTAAATATTAATCGTTTTTTTAATTTAGATACAAGAGCTTATGAAGAAGGGGCTCTTTCCTCAAAAACTAAAGAAATGCTTGGTTTAGTTGCTTCAATGGTTTTAAAGTGTGATGATTGTATTACATATCATATTACAAGATGTAAAGAAGAAGGAGTTACTAGAGAAGAATTTTTTGAAGTTTTTAATATTGCTTTAATTGTAGGTGGTTCTATAGTTATTCCTCATATGAGAAAAGCAGTTGATTTATTAGAAGAACTGTCAGATAAATCTGAGGAGTGAAGTGAATGATTAATAATCTTTCATTTTTATCAAATTTTAATGGAAAATATTTATATACATTTTTTGTAATAATAATATTAATTATAAGTAGATTTATTATTAATAAAATAATTAAATATAAAGTTTCGAATATATCGAAAAGATATAAATCGTATAAATTAAATACATATGTTACTGTTTCTTTGGCTATAATTATTATAATACCAATGTGGGTTAATAATTTTAAATCACTTTTTACATTTTTGGGAATATTTTCAGCAGGTCTAGCTATTGCACTTAGAGATGTAGTCATTAATTTTTTTGGTTGGATCTATATTTTAAGTCGAAGACCTTTTAGTTCTGGAGATCGAATAGAGATTGACGGAGTTAAAGGAGATGTTATTGACATTAAGTTAATGGAATTTACATTAATGGAAGTTGGTAATTGGGTAGACGCTGAACAGAGTACTGGTAGGATAGTAAATATTCCTAATGGTAAAGTATTGAGTATGAATACAGCTAATTTTACAAAGGGATTTGAGTTAATTTGGAATGAAATAACAGTATTAATTACTTTTGAAAGTGATTGGAAAAAAGCAAAATCAATATTAAATGATATAGCCCAGAAGAATTCTTTAGAACTTAATAAAAATTTAAAAGAAAGTATAATACATTCAGCACGTAAAAATTATCAAAAATTAACTCCAATTGTATATACAAAAGTAAAATCAAGTGGTGTTGCACTAACGATTAGATATTTATGTAAACCGCGAAAAAGAAGAACAACTTCTGAAAAATTTTGGGAGAATATATTAGATGCATTCGAAAATGAAGATAAAATTCAATTTGCATATAAAACTTATAGAAATTTTAATCCGGAAATAACTAAATTCTTAAATGACCGAAAAAGGGAAGGGGAAGAATAGTGAGTGAAGAAAAAGAAAGTGTAATTATTTATACTGATGGTGCATGTGCAGGAAACCCAGGTCCTGGGGGATATGCTGCAATTATTATTGGAGAAAATACCAGAAAAGAAATTAGTGGTTTTCAAGAAGATACAACAAATAACAGAATGGAATTAAAAGCTGTTATTGAAGGTTTAAGAGCAATAAGAGCAGGTAGCAAGGTAAAAGTTTTTTCTGATTCTAGTTATGTGATAAAAGGTATAACTGATTGGATAAACAACTGGAAAAAAAACGGATGGAAAACTTCTGGAAAAAAGAATGTTAAAAATAAAGATTTATGGGTTGAATTAGAAAATCTATCTCAAAAATTTGATGTAGAATTTTTGAAAGTTAAAGGTCATGCAGGAAATGAATATAATGAAAAAGCAGATAGTATGGCTAAAAAACAAATTGAATTACAAAATTAGGAGTGATATTATGTTAGAATGGAAGACAAAACGGAAAGAAGCTGCTACTTTTATTCAAAATAAAATATCAGAAACTCCAGAATTAGGAATAATTTTAGGTTCAGGATTGGGTAATTATAGTGAAGAAATTGAAGATTCTATATCAATATCATATTCAGAAATACCTAATTTTCCTACCTCAACGGTGGAAGGACATTCTGGAGAACTTGTAATTGGTAAAAAATATGGAAAAAATGTAGTTGCTATGAATGGTAGAGTACATTTTTATGAAGGTTATTCTATGAAAGAATTAGCTTTTCCAGTTTGGGTCATGAAAGAACTTGGAGTAGAAAAATTAATAATTACTAATGCTGCTGGTGGTTTAAATACTACATTTAAAGCAGGAGATTTAATGATTATTAATGATCACTTAAACTTTATGGGTACTAATCCATTAATTGGACAAAATGATGAGGAAATTGGTCCAAGATTTCCTGCTATGACTGATGCTCATCCTGATGAGCTTATTAAATTAGCAAATAATGCTGCTGAAGAAATTAATGAACATGTAATGAATGGGACTTATTTGGCAATAACTGGACCTGTCTATGAAACTACAGCTATGAGTAAGTTTCAAAGATTAATAGGTGCTGATGCAGTAGGAATGTCTACTGTACCTGAATTGATAGCTGCAACTCATGCTGGTATGCAAAATCTCGCTATTTCCTGTATCACAGATATTGTTGAAGAAAACCCTGAAGATAGTCTGACTCATGAAGAAGTAATAGAAGTTGCGGAAAAAACCAAACCGCGTTTTATTAAATTAATGGATAAAATTATAGAAAAAATTTCTTAAAAAATAAAAAAATAATATTAAAAATAAAAAAGCTGGAACTTTAAAAGTTCCAGCTTGAATTATCAATTATATATTTTATTGTTTTCTTTGACATTCAGGGCATAAACCATAAAATTCCAGACGATGAGTGTTTACTTTGAATGGAGTATTTTCATTTACTCTTTTATTTAAATCTTCAATTACACTGTGTTCAATATCAAAAACCTGACCACAATTTTCACATTTAAAGTGATAATGATTTTCTGGATTTCCATCATAACGACTGTAAGAACTTCCATAATCAAGTACCATTATTTCTCCCATTTCTTCCAAAACATTTAAATTTCTATAAACAGTTCCTAAACTAATATTTGGGATTTCTTCTTTAACTTGATCATAAATCCAGTCTGCTGTTGGATGGATATCAGTATTTTTTAATATATTTAATATTGCTTTTCTTTGTTTTGTCATTCGTGTATTCTTTGACATATGAATCGCTCCTTATTAATAATTATTATTATCATTTTAAGTCTAACAAATATTTATCTAAAAATCAAGTGATAAATAATTGAACAATTTAGTTTGATTTGATATTATTAAAGAAAATTATTCAGAAAATAATAAATGAGGTGGTATATATGAGTAATAAAGAAAATGATGGTCCAAAAAGAATTTTAACAGGTGATAGGCCAACTGGAAAGTTACATCTTGGTCATTATGTAGGAAGTTTAAAAAATAGAGTTAAATTACAAAATAAATATGAAACTTTTTTAATTATTGCAGATGTTCAGGCATTAACAACAAATTTTGAATCTCCAGATAAGATATCTCAGGATGTGAGACAGGTAGCAATGGATTATTTAGCAGTTGGTATAGATCCTGAAAAAACTACTATTTTAATTCAATCAATGATTCCTGAAATTGCTGAACTTACAGTTTATTATTCCATGATTGTTACAGTAAATCAATTAAAACGCAATCCAACTATCAAATCTGAATCAGAACAATATGGTTATGATGATATGAGTTATGGTTTTTTAGGATATCCTGTTAGTCAGGCAGCGGATATTACTTTTTGTAAAGCTGATCTTGTACCTGTTGGAGAAGATCAATTACCTCACATTGAACAGACCAGACATATTGTTCGTAAATTTAATAATTTATATGGTGAAGTTTTTCCAGAACCAGAAGCTTTAGTTGGGGATTTTCCAAGATTATCAGGATTAGATGGGAAAAATAAAATGAGTAAGAGTTTAAATAATGCTATTTTCCTTTCTGATTCAGCTGAAACTGTTAAAGAAAAAATTAATAAAGCAGTTACTGATCCTGCTAGAATAAAAATTGATGACCCAGGTCATCCTGAAGTTTGTACTGTTTTTGAATACCATCAGGCATTTAATGAAGAAAATGCTGATGAGATTGAAAAAAAATGTAGAGCTGGTGAAATCGGATGTGTTGCCTGTAAAAATAGATTGACTAATACTATTAATGAATTACTTGAACCTATGAGAGAAAGAAGAGTTAAATATGAAAAAAATCCTGAATTAGTTGATGAAATATTATATACTGGAACTAAAAGGGCAAGAAAAATTGCTAAAGAAACGATGAAAGAAACAAAAGAGGTTATGAATTTAGATTATTTTTCTAATAAAAACTAAGAAGGGATTAAAATGAAAAAAGTTAATATAATGCATGTTGATATGGATGCATTTTATGCTTCGGTAGAAATGTTGGATAATCCTGAGCTTAAAGGGAAACCTGTTATTGTTGGAGGAGTAGATATGAATAACAGAGGAGTAGTATCTACTGCTTCTTATGAAGCAAGAAAATATGGAGTACATTCAGCTATGCCTATTTATAAAGCTAAAAAACTTTGCCCTAATGGTATTTATATATCAGGGAGAATGGAAAGATACAAAGAACTATCTATAGAAATACATAAAATTTTTCACAAATATACTCCTAAAGTTGAAAAAATATCAATTGATGAGGCTTTTCTTGATTTAAAAGGATGTCATAAACTATTTGGTACAAGTGAGAAAATAGGGAAAAAAATAAAAAATGAAATTGAAGATAAGGTTGGACTTACTGCTTCTGTAGGTATATCAAAAAATAAATTTTTGGCAAAATTAGCTTCAACAATTGATAAACCTGATGGGTTTAAAATAATTTATACAGATGAAGTAGATGATTTTCTTGATGATTTACCGATTGGAATGTTGTGGGGAGTAGGAAATAAAACTGAAGAGCTTTTACATGAACAGGGTGTAAAAACTATTGGTATGTTAAAAAAAATACCTAAGTATGAGTTAGAAAATCAATTTGGTAAATTAGGTATAAAATTATATAATCTTGCAAGAGGAAAAGATAATAGGGAAGTAATTTCTGAAGAAGAAATTAAATCCATTAGTCAGGAAGAAACTTTTTCAGATAATTTAACTTCTAAATTAGATATATTTTCTGCACTTATGGGAATGACTGATAAAGTATCAGAGAGGTTACATAATAAAGATCTAAGAGGTAAAACAGTTTTTATAAAAGTAAGATATTCTGATTTTAAAACTTATACAAGAAGAAAAACTGTTAAAAATTATATCAACAGTACTGACTCTATTTATGATCTGGCTAAAAAACTTTTAATAAATAATAATTTACTTAATAATAAACCTATTAGATTATTAGGAATTGGAGTTTCTAATCTCTCTCCTGACAATGAACAACAACTTTCTTTATTTGAAAAAAATATTAAAAAAGAAAAATTAAATGAAACGATTTTTGAAATAAAAGATAAATTTGGTAGTAAAAGTCTTAGAAGAGGTATAGATTTAATATATGATCATCAAAATGAACCAAAAAATAAAAAAGAAAATTAAATATTTGTTATTTTAAAGGATTAATCGTCTGGCGATTAATCCTTTTTTCTTATTTATACAAAAAATCTTAATAAAAACAAAAAAACTTCAGATAAAAAAAGGATTTTTTTTGGCTACAAAGAATATAAGAAATAGAGTGGTATAAAGTGGTGATTAGTGGAGATTATGTGGTAGAAGGTGATATTATATGTTTATGGGAGAATATAATCATAATATGGATAAAAAAGGTAGAGTAATTATTCCTGCCTCATTTCGAGATGATTTAGGAGAATCTTTTGTTATGACAAGAGGTCTGGATAATTGCCTGTTTGTATATCCTAAAGAAGAATGGAAAAAGTTAGAGGATAAACTAACCTCTCTACCAATAACAAAGAAATCTACTAGAACCTTTGTGCGTTTTTTCTTTTCTGGTGCTACTGAATGTTCTTTTGATAAACAGGGAAGGATTTCTATTCCAAAAAATTTAAGAGAATATGCTGACTTGGATAAAGAAACTGTTATTATTGGACTTGCTAATAGAATAGAACTATGGGCTAATGAAAAGTGGGATGGTTATCTAACTGAAGCAGAAGATTCATATGAAGAAATAGCAGAACAGATGGAAGAATTGGGAATATAAAAGGAGAGTTATTATGAAATATAATCATCAGCCAGTTCTATTAAATGAATGTATTGATTATTTAAATATCAAAAAAGATGGAATTTACATAGATGGTACTTTAGGTAGAGGTGGACATAGCAGTGCTATACATGAAAAATTAAACAATAAAGGAAAATTAATTTCTATAGATCGAGATAAGAAAGCAATAAAAGAGGTTAGAAAAAACTTTAAAAATAAAAAAAATATAAAAATGATTCATGATAATTTCATAAATATTCCGAAAATATTAGATGAATTAGATATAAAAGAAGTTGACGGTATGCTTTTTGATTTAGGTTTTTCCTCACCTCAAATAGATAATCCTAAAAGAGGTTTTAGTTATCAAAAAGAAGGACCACTTGATATGAGAATGAATTTAGATCAGAATTTAAGTGCTAAAGACATTATAAACAAATATTCCAAAGAAGAACTAGAAGAAATTTTAATTAACTATGGAGAAGAAAACTGGGCAGCTCGAATAGCTGAATTTATAGTTGAAGAAAGAAAGAAAAAAGCTATAGAAACTACAACTGAACTTGTAGAAATTATTAAGGCAGCTATTCCCAAAGCGGTAAGAAGAAAAGGTGGCCATCCAGCAAGAAGAACATTTCAAGCATTACGTATTGAAACAAATAATGAACTAAAACAACTTGAAGAAATGATTAAAAAAGTTGTTTTTAATTTAAAGCCCGGAGGAAGAATTTGTATTATAAGCTTTCATTCTCTTGAAGATAGAATAGTAAAAAATTCTTTTAAATATTTAAATAAAAAATGTATTTGTCCTCCTGATTTTCCAATTTGTGCATGTGATAAAAAACGCGAAGTAAACATCATCACTAAAAGTCCTATTAGAGCTACTGAAAAAGAAGTAGAGGAAAATAGAAGAGCAAGAAGTGCAAAATTACGAGTGGCAGAGAGAGTTAAAAATTGAGAGGTGGGTGATTAATATGTTACAAAGAAAAGAAAGAATAGATTATAAAAACTTTAATAATAATCAAGAAAAGGGAAATAAGAATAAAGATATATTTGTTACCTTTGTAGTAGTATTAATTATAATTGGTAGTTTATTTGCTATTCAAATTTCACAGGCAGTTACAATTACCCATCTTTCCTATAAAACAGAAGAACTAGAAACTAGATTAAATTCTCTGAAAGAAAAAAATAAAAAATTGGAAATAGAAGTAACAAAAAAGATTTCACTAAGAAAAATAGAAAAAATTGCTAAAAATGATTTAGGAATGGTTGAAGCAAAAGAGGTAAAATATGTAGCAATTAATAACCAGGAAGATAATATCCAAAAAAATGAAACTCAAAATAAGAATATGAATTTTGTTCAAGGGATACATAACTTAATTAAGAAATTAGATACAGTTAACGCCAGTTCTCCTTAAAAAGGAGGAAATATATGTTAAAAAACAAAGAAAATAAAGAAAATATAATAAGAAATAGGTTAATATTTTTATTAATTATATTAACCACTCTCTTTTTGTTTTTTATTGGTAAATTTTTCTGGATTCAGGTCGTAAATAGTGAAAAATATGAAAAAATAGCTTTAAGTCAAAGACTAAGAGAATTAAATATTGAATCAAAAAGAGGAAATATCTATGATGTTAAAGGTAATCAACTGGCAGTAAATACAAGTGCTCAAACTGTAGTTGCCATTCCTGAAGAAGTAGAAAATCCTGAAAAACTTGCAGGAAAATTAGAAGATATTTTAGATATGGATTATGAAATTATATATAAAAGATTAAGCAGTGATGCAAGTGCAAAATATCTTAAGAGAAAAGTAAATGAAACTGTAGTTAAAAAAATTAATGAATTAGAAACAGATGGGATTTTTTTCAAAGAAGAAAGTCAAAGATATTATCCAAAAGATGATTTAGCAAGTCAGGTTTTAGGATTTGCTGGTATTGATAATCAGGGGCTGGAGGGTATTGAACTTTCTTATGATAAATATTTACAGGGATTAGCTGGAAAAAAATTAATTGAAAAAGATGCTGCCGGAAGAATACTTCCAGATAGTGTCAAAAAAGATATCCCCTCCAAAACAGGGTATAATATTTACTTAACTATTGATGAGGTAATTCAATATATAGTAGAACGGGAATTAGATAATGCCATGGATAAATTTGAAATATCTGGAGCCAGTGCGATAGTAATGAATCCCGATGATGCATCAATTTTAGCTATGGCAAGCACTCCTGATTATAATCCTAATAATTTTGCTGATTATTCAAAAAACAAATGGCGAAACAAGTCAATTACTGATAACTATGAACCTGGTTCAACCTTTAAGATAATCACTACTGCTGCTGCTCTTGAAGAGGGGGTTGTTAGTGAAGGAGATCCATTTTATTGTTCAGGTAGTGTAGAAGTAGAAGGAGAAAGTATTTCTTGTTGGAAAACTGCCGGTCATGGGCATGAAAGTTTTACAGAGGTAGTTAAAAATTCCTGTAATCCAGGTTTTGTTCAGGTAGGAATGAGAGTTGGCACTGAAAAATTTTATAATTATATAGAATCTTTTGGTTTTGGTGAAAAAACTGCTATTAAATTACCTGGTGAGGCAAAAGGAATACTTAATTCTTATGAAAAAACAGGTCCAGTAGAATTGGCTACAATGTCTTTTGGACAGGGGATTGCTGTTACTCCAATACAATTAATTACTGCTGTTTCTGCAATTGCTAATGATGGTACTTTACTTGAACCTAAATTAGTGGATAAAATTACTGATGAAAAAAATAATATTGTGCAAAAAATTAAAAAAACACCTGTCAGACAGGTTGTTACTAAAAATACTGCTAAAAGAACTAGAGAACTTCTAAAAAAAGTTGTTGATGATGGAACAGGTAAAAATGCCAGTATAGATGGTTTTAGTATAGGAGGAAAGACAGGTACTGCCAAACATTATAATAATGAAATATATGATTCATCTTTTATTGGTATGGTACCAACAGATAATCCTCAATTTGTAGTTTTAGTTGTTTTATATGATGCTTCTGGTGAAAGCTATTATGGTAGCCAAATAGCTGCACCTGTTTTTAGAAATATTCTACACGATATTCTACGTTATAAAGATATCTCTCCTGAAAATTCCGAAAATCATTCAAGTTTAAAAAATAATCAACAGGTCAAAATCCCTAATGTAATAAATAAAAATATTATAGACGCTGAAAAAGAATTGAGAAAAGTAGGAGTTGATGTTAAACTAATAGGTATGGGAGAAAAAGTTATTATGCAAATTCCATTTGAAGACACAAAAATTAATAAGAATTCTACAGTCAGATTATTTACAGAGGAAAAATTAATAGAAAATGTAAATTACTATATTTCTGTACCTAATTTAAAAGAAATTAAAATCTCAGAAGCGAAAAATTTAGTAAATAAAATGGGATTAAAAATAAAAATTAATGGTAGTGGTAATACAATTATTAAACAGGATGTTAAACCTGGCAAAAGAGTAAAAGCAGGTAGTCAAATATCAGTTCATACTCGTTAATAAGAATGTCTGGAGGTTATTATAAAGTGCAATTAACGAAAGTAATTAAAAATATAGAAATAGAGTATATTGATGGAACTAAAAATATAGATATAAAAAATATAAGTTATGATTCAAGACAGATTAAAGAAAATGGTCTCTTTATTGCAATTGATGGTTTTAAAACAGATGGACATGAATATATTAATGAGGCAATTTCGAATGGAGCTCTTGTTATAATTATTGAAAATGATATTGAAAATTATTTTGATGATATTGTTTATGTTAAAGTAAAAGACAGCCGAGAAGCTATGGCTTATATATCAGCTGAATTTTATGAATATCCTCAAAAAGATTTAAAATTAATTGGAGTTACCGGAACTAATGGAAAAACTACTACAACTAATTTAATAAAATCAATTTTAGAAAATAAAGGTTATAAGACAGGATTAATTGGAACTATCGGAAATTATATAAATAAGGAAGAATTGGATTCTTCTCGAACTACCCCTAATTCATTAGAATTAAATAAACTTTTTTATCAGATGAAAAATAAGGGAATAGAATATGTAGTTATGGAAGTTTCTTCTCATGCTATTGATCTTAAAAGAATATTTAATTTAGAATTTGATGTTGCTGTTTTTACTAATATATCTCAGGACCATCTTGATTATCATAAAACTCTTGAAAATTATATCAATGTAAAAAGCAAATTATTTACACAGGTAAAAGAAAATGGTTATAGTATAATTAATATTGATGATAATTTTTCAAATAAGATAATAGAAAGTACAAAATCTAATGTAGTTACATATTCTTTAAATAAAAAATCTGATTTTCAGGCTAAAAATATTAATCTTAAAACCAGTGGAGTATCCTTTAAATTAAATAATTTTGAAAAAATAATAAATTTAAATATTACTGGAAAATTTAATATTTATAATGCCCTGGCAGCTATAGCAGTTGCTTCAGTTCTTAAAATTGATTATAATACAATTAAAGAGGGATTGGAAAAAGTAGAGGGTATTTCCGGAAGGTTTGAACTTATCAAGGAAAGTCAAAATTATACAGTGATTGTAGACTATGCTCACACGGCAGATGGAATGAAAAATGTTTTAAAAACTATAAAAGAGTTAGCTGAGAATGATATAATAATCGTCTTTGGTTGTGGGGGAGATAGAGATAAAGAAAAAAGACCTGAAATGGGAAAAATTGCAACTGAATATGGTGATTTTGTTTTTATTACAACAGATAATCCTAGAAGTGAAAAACCAGAATCAATAATAAATGATATAGAAAAAGGTTTGGAGAAAAATAAAGAGAAGTATAGAATTATAGTAGAGAGAAAAAAAGCTATATATAAAGCAATTGAAATGGCAAATAAAAATGATATAGTTGTTATTTTTGGAAAAGGTCATGAAACTTATCAAGTTTTTAAAAATAAAACTATCCATTTTGATGACAGAGAAGTTGCAAGAGAAGCTATAAGGAGTAAAAAGGAGCGGATCTAAATATGGAAGAATTATCAATAAAAAAAATCAGAGAAGCAGTTGGAGGAAAAATTGTACAGGGAAATCCAGAAGCTAAAATCAAGAATGTATGTATAGATAGTCGAATTTTAAAAGAAGAAGATTTATTTATTGCTATTATAGGTGAAAGATTTGATGGTCACTCTTTTATCGAAGAAGCTGTAAATAAAGGAGCTAAAGCTGTAATAGTAGATAGAAGTATAAAACCCTATCCAAACCTCTCAATTATCAGGGTAAAGGATACTACCAAAGCTCTTCAGGACCTTGCTCATTTTAATAGAATGCGTTATAAAAATTTAAAAGTAATTGGAGTAACAGGTAGTGTAGGGAAAACAACTACAAAAGATATGTTAGCCTGGGTTTTAAAGCAAAAATATAAAGTATTAAAATCTGAAGGTAATTACAATAATCAATATGGTTTACCATTATCTTTATTATCTCTAAAAGGAGATGAAGATATAGCTGTTCTAGAAATGGCTATGAGTAATATAGGAGAAATAAAAGAGCTTGCCGAAATTGCTAAACCAGAAATAGGTGTAGTTACCAATGTCGGCCAGGCTCATCTTAAAAACTTAGATAATGTCGCTAATGTAGCTGAAGCCAAAAAAGAATTAATTGAAGGTTTGCCTGAAAAGGGTTTAGCAGTATTAAATTATGATAATTATCATGTAAGAAAAATGGATAGTGCTTTTAAAGGAAAAAAAATCATATATTATGGTTTGAAATCAAAAGCAGATATTTATGCAAGTAACATTCAACATGATAATCAAAACAAAAATTTAAAATTTGATTTGTTTTATAATGGTGAGCAAAAAAGTATAGTTATCAATAAACCTGGGGAACATAATATCTATAATGCCCTGGCCGCTATATCTATTGCCAGAGAATTTAATGTTGATTGGGAATTAATACAAGAGAGTTTTAAAAATTTGGATTTTTCTTCATTAAGGTTGGATATAAGAGAAAAAGAAGATTTTACAGTAATTAATGATAGTTATAATGCAAATCCACTTTCAATGAAGGCAGCGATTGATGTATTAAAAGATATCTCTAGTAAAAGAAGTATCGCTGTTTTAGGAGATATGCTGGAATTGGGTCCTAAAAAAGAGGAAGCTCATTACAAAGTGGGTAAATATTTAACAGAGAAAAATATTGATATTCTTATTACTGTTGGTGAATTAGCAGAAATAATTGCTAATGGAGCAGAAGAAAATATGGATGAAGAAAAAATATATAGAGTTAAAAATAATAAAATGGCTTATGATATATTAAAAGATATGATAAAATCAGATGATTGTATATTAATTAAAGGCTCACGAAAAATGAAGATGGAAGAAATTGTTGATTGGATTTTAGATTAGGAGGAAAACATAATGAATTACTTTGCAGCAATAAGTATACCATTTTTTCTAATTCTATTTAGCGGTAAATGGATGATAAACTTCCTAAAAAAAATAAATTTTGGTCAACAGATTAGAAAAGAAGGGCCACAATCACATTTGCAAAAAGAGGGGATTCCTACTATGGGAGGGATTCTCATTCTTATTGGTATAATTAGCTCAATTATATTTTTAGAAATCAATTATAATTTAATTATTGCATTAGTTACTACTTTAGGAATGGGATTAATAGGGTTTTTAGATGATTATCTAAAAATAAAAAAAGGAAGATCACTGGGTTTAACTGCTCTGGCTAAAATTATTGGCCAATTTGGATTCGGATTATTAATTTCTTTATATGTTTATTTTTCAACAGAAATATCTAATTCATTATTAATTCCTTTTACTGGTGATAGTTTAGAACTGGGGATTTTAATAATTCCATTAATAATTTTCACAGTAGTTGGTACTGCTAATGCTGTAAATTTAACTGATGGTTTAGATGGTTTAGCATCAAGTATAACTGCAGTAGTAGCTGCTTCATATGCATTTATAGTCTATGGTCTTTATTTTGAACAATTAACTTTATTTTCTTTAAGTATTGTGGGAGCCTGTCTGGGGTTTATTTGGTATAATAGTCATCCAGCTGAAGTTTTTATGGGAGATATAGGTTCTTTAGGACTTGGAGGAGCGATTGCGGCATTGGCTGTATTAACTAGAACTGAATTATTTTTATTGATTATTGGAGGAGTTTATGTAATAGAGACTATCTCAGTCATTTTACAGGTGCTATATTTTAAAGCTACTAATGGCAAAAGAATTTTCAAAATGACACCAATTCATCATCATTTTGAATTAAAGGGCTGGGAAGAGCCCAAAGTAGTTTTCAGGTTTTTATTGATTGGAATTATTTTTTCTATAGTTGGACTGTATAGTTTTTATTTAATTTAGTATAATTCAAAGGAGATTTAAAGAAATGTTGAATTTAGAAAATAAAAAAATTGGAGTAGTTGGATTAAGTAAAAGAACCGGGGTTTCAGTTGCTAAATTTCTTCTTAAAAAAGATTTTGAAGTTATTATAACTGATGTTAAATCAGAAAATGAACTTCAGGAACAAATAAATGAATTAAAAAAATATAACCCAGAATATGAATTAAATGGACATGGTCAAAAAACACTTAAATGTGATCTTTTAGTAGTTAGTCCAGGAGTTCCATTGAATATTGAATTTTTTAATAAAGCAAGAAAAAAAGGCATAAAAATAATAAGTGAAATTGAACTTGCCTATCAATTTACAAATGCAAAGATCATTGCAATTACCGGAACCAATGGCAAAACAACTACTACATCTCTTTTAGGAGAAATTATGAAATCCAATGATCCAGAAAATGTATTGGTAGCAGGTAATATAGGTACTCCATTAATAGATGTAGCCCCAGGACTTTCAAAAGATAAATGGCTTGTTGTAGAAGTTAGTTCTTTTCAACTAGAGTCTATAGATGAATTTCGTCCTAATATTAGTTTATTTCTAAACTTCAGCCCAGATCATCTAGATAGACATAAAGATGAACATGAATATTTGAATGCCAAAAAAAGAATTTTTTCAAATCAAAAAAATGATGACCATGCAATATTAAATTTTGATGATCAGAATGTCATTAATGCCAGTTCAGAATATAATATTAATAAACATTACATAAGTAAAAAGAAAAATGTAAAAAATGGAGCCTATTTAGAAAATGGAATTGTTTATATTGTAGAAAATAATAATAACTACAATTTAATTTCAAAAGAAGAAGTTTCTCTTTATGGTGACCATAACTTATTGAATATTGCCTTTGCAGCTAAAACTGCAACATTGTTAGGAATTAAACCTAAAATTATTAGAAATACAATTAAAAAATATAAACCAGATAAGCATAGACTTGAGGTTGTTATAAAAAATGAAGATGGTAGTATAGTAATTGATGATTCTAAAGCAACAAATATTGATGCTGCTTTAAAAGCTATAAAGACATTTGATAATATAATTTTAATAGCAGGGGGGCAGGATAGAAATGCAGATTTTTCTAAATTAGCAGATTCTGTCCAAAAGAATGTAAAAGCACTTATTATTTTAGGAGAAACATCAGAAAAAATACATAAGGAAATGATTAAAAAAGGATATAATAGTGTTTTTCAAGTAAAAAACATGAAAGAAGCAGTAAAAAAAGGATTAGATTTATTTGAACAAGGAGATTGTCTTTTATTATCTCCCGCCTGTCCTAGTTGGGATATGTATCAAGATTATAAAGAAAGAGGTAATCTCTTTCAAAAAGAAGTAAAAAATCAAATAAAGTTTTAAGATAAGGTGGGATAGTTTGAAAGATAATAATAAATTAGAAAAAAACAAAAATAAACCTGATTTTATTATTTTATTAACTGTAATGAGTTTGCTTATGATTGGACTTATTATGGTTTTCAGTGCCAGTTCTATTAGGTCATTTAATATTTTTGGAAGTAGTTTTCATTTTTTCAAAAGACAATTAATGACTGCCGGATTGGGTTTAATAGCAATGATAATAACTATGAATATTGATTATCATTTATATAAAAAATTTTCAAAACTAATATTATTTCTTACATTTTTCTTGTTAATAATTGTATTAATTCCAGGTATAGGACAATTTAGAGGTGGTTCGAGAAGGTGGATTGATTTAGGTTTTTTTGGTTTTCAACCTTCAGGAGTAGCCAAATTAGGAATAGTAATATATTTTTCTCATTATCTTTCTAAAAAAAGGGATAAATTAAATGATTTTATCAATGGATTATTACCTGTTTTAATAATATTAGGATTAACTTTTTTATTAATATTATTAGAACCTGATTTAGGTACAGCAATTACTATAGCGTTGAGTGCTTTTACTTTAATTTTTGTAGCAGGAGCCAGAATATTACATATTACTATCCTTGGTTTTTCAGGAGTACTTGCAATATTATACTTTATTTATAGTTCTGATTATAGAAGAGAAAGATTCACAGCATTTTTAGATCCCTGGGAAGATCCTCTTGATAGCGGTTATCATATAATTCAATCATTATTGGCTCTTGGAACTGGGGGATTTTTCGGAGTAGGAATAGGTAATAGTAAACAAAAATTTCTATATTTACCTGAACCAGGTACTGATTTTATTTTTGCTGTTTTAGGTGAAGAGTTGGGTTTTGTAGGAGTATTTATAGTTATTTCATTGTATTTATTATTTTTCTGGAGAGGAATTCGGATAGCACATCGAGCTCCAGATGTATTTGGTAGCTTATTGGCTATTGGAATTACAAGTATGATAATCATTCAGGTATTTATAAATATAGGAGTTGTATCAGCTACTATTCCTGTAACCGGAATAACTCTTCCGTTTATTAGTTATGGAGGTAGCTCACTTTTGATAATGTTATCTGGGGTGGGAATCTTATTAAATATATCATCTAATTTTAAGAATTAAGTGAGGTGTAGTATGAGGGCAATAATCACTGGAGGCGGTACTGGTGGACATATTTATCCTGCAATAGCAGTAGCATTAGAATTAAAAAAAAGGGGATGGGATATTATATATATTGGTTCAAAAAATGGGCTTGAAAAAGATATTGCCCAAGAATGGGATATAAAATTCAAAGGCATAAATGTTGCACCTCTTCCACGCAAATTTAATTTTGATCTTTTTAAATCAATATTTACTAATTTAAAAGGTCTTTATCAATCCTTTAAAATAATTAAAAATTATCAAACAGATATAGTTTTTGGAACTGGTGGTTTTGTTGCTGGATCTGTAGTTTTAGCAGGATTTTTGACAGGAAAATCTTCTATAATTCATGAACAAAATGCATATCCTGGAATTACTAATAAAATTTTAAGTAGATTTTGCGATAAAGTAGCTATAAATTTTAAAGAAGCTAAAAATCATTTTTCTGCTAAGATTGAAAATAAAATCATTCATACTGGAAATCCTGTAAGAGAAATAATTTTAAAAACAGAGAAAAAACAGGGAATTGATTATTTTAAATTTTCTTCATATGCAAAAACAATATTGATTTTTGGAGGAAGTCAGGGTGCAGAAAGCATCAATAAATCTTTATCAGGAATTTATAAATTTGTTAAAAATAATGATGCTTTGCAATTAATCCATATAACTGGCAAAAAAAATTATAAAAAGGTTCTTGGATATTTAGAAAAAAATAATATTAATATTAAGGAATGTTCCAGTATAAAAACTATTCCCTATTTAGAACATATGGAATATGCTTATAGTATTGCTGATATTGTTATTAGTAGAGCAGGTGCAACGGCTTTATCAGAAATAACAGCAAAGGGATTGGCTTCAATCTTAATCCCCTATCCTTATGCAACTGATAATCATCAGAAATATAATGCTCAATTTTTAACAAAAAATGATGCTGCAAGGATGATTGAAGAAAAAAACTTAAATGAAAAAGTCTTATTAGAAAATTTAAAGGTTATAATAAATAATGAAAGTTTATTAAAAGAAATGAGTGAAAATAGTTATAAATTAGGAAAAAGAGATGCTGTAACTCTAATTGCAAATAAAATAGAAAAAATAGGAATTTAGGGGGGGATAATTTGGCTAAAAAACATATACATTTAATAGGTATTGGTGGTATATCAATGAGTGGAATTGCCAAATTATTATTATTGCGAGATTATAAAGTTAGTGGATCAGACATAAAAGATTCAAATACAATTAAAAATTTAAAAAAATTAGGTGCTAAAATTGAAGTAGGACATAATAGTAATAATATTAAAAAATGGGGAATACCAGATTTTGTTGTAAATTCCAGTGCAATAGATGACAATAATTCTGAATTGAAAATGGCTAATAAATTAGGAATAAAAATTCTTAAAAGAGCTGAAATGTTATCAAAATTGATGGAAGATAAAAAAACCATAGCGGTATCAGGAACTCATGGTAAAACTACTACCACCGGTTTGATAGCCACTATGATGCAAAATAGTGAAAAATATGATCCAACTACTATGATTGGAGGTAATTTACCAAGTATACAGGGAAATATTAAAAGTGGTACAGACAATTATTTTGTAACAGAAGCAGATGAAAGTGATGGTTCTTTATTATATTTTGATCCCTATATATCAGTTGTAACCAATATCGAATTAGAGCATCTGGATTTTTATACTAATAAGAAAAAGTTGCAAAATACTTTTAAAAATTTCATAAATAAAACAGCTGCAAGTGGTAAGTCAATTGTTTGTGCTGAAGATAAAATTATTCGTGAATTAATAGATTTGGATAATGATAAAATAATATCTTATGGATTTGAAAATGGAAAAATAAGAGCAAATAATATAAATTATTTACCTTTTGGGAGTTTATTTGATGTAGAATTTAATAATAAAAAAATAGGGGAGATTAATCTTCAAATTCCTGGTAAATATAATATTTTAAATTCATTGGCTGCAATTGCAGTAGGTCTATATTTAGGATTGAGTTTTACTGAAATAAAAAAGGGGATCGAAAAATTTTCAGGAGTTAAAAGAAGATTTGAAAAAAAGGCTCTTATTAAAGATGTATTAATCATAGATGATTATGCCCATCATCCAACTGAAATTAAAGAAACATTGAAAGCAGCAGTAAATACAGGGTTTAATAGAGTAATAGCTATTTTTCAACCACATCGTTATAGTAGAACTAAATATTTATTTAAAGAATTTTGCAATTCTTTTTCTGATGCTGATAGATTAATTATCACTGATGTTTATAGTGCTGATGAAAAAATAAAAGATGAGGAAGATAAATATTTAGCCAAAAATATGGCTGAAGAGTGTTCTAAAATATATGATTTTAAAGTTGAATATATTAAAAATTTGAGTAAAATACCTGATTATTTAAATTCTATTATAGAATCACGGGATATAGTAATTACAATTGGAGCTGGTGATATCTATAAAAGTGGTGAAAAGTTAATTAAGATCATGAAAACTAATACCTGATATAATTTGTCATCAAGGGGGGATTACTTGAATTATAGACTAATAGCTATTTTAACTATAATATTTATAGGTTTAGGAGTGTTTTTTTCATTAATATATTCTCCTTCATTAGAGATTAAAGATTTTAACGTGAAGGGGAACGAAGTTCTAAAAACAGATGAAATAATTAATAATATTAATAAATTCAAAAATGAAAATATCCTCTTAGTAAATATTGATGAATTAAGGAAATCTTTGTTAGCTAGAGAAAAATATATAAAAGATGTTATAATAAATAAAATTTATCCAAACAAATTAGAAATAATAATTACAGAAAGAAAACCTATTGCTAAAATTGTAAATGATAAAAAGACACTTGTTTTTGATAATGAAGGTTATATTTTAGAACAAGGAAAAAATGATATTAAAGCTGATGTACCTCTTTTAAAGGGAGTTGGCTATTCCTTTTCAAAAAATAGAATAGTATTTACTCCTTCTTTTGAAAAATTAGTTCAAGAGTTGGAAGACTTAAAATTTTCTTTAATAAAAGAATTAAATTTGATACAATATAAACAGTTGCAAAATAATAAATTTAAAGTTGAATTATTAATTATGAATAATAATATAAAAGTGAAATTAGGAGATTTAGAAAATCTAGCAAAAAAATTTAAAATTCTAGAAGCGACTATTCTTGATATAAAAAAAAATAATTTAAAAGTTGATTATATAAACTTACAATATCCTGATAAACCAGTTTATAAAACTGAAAATTAGGTAGGTAGAAAAAAGGAAATTATGCATTTATGTTGAATTAATAATATTAAGGTAACAAATTAATTTATTAGTTTTAGGAGAGGAGGTAATAGTCTTTTGAAGAATAAAAGGATAGTTACAGGGCTTGATATTGGAACAACAAAAATTTGTGCAATTATAGCTGAAGTTATAGATGAAGATAATATAGAAATTATTGGGATAGGCCTCTCTCCGTCAAAAGGTCTAAGAAAAGGCATTGTAGTGGACATTGATAAAACAAGTAGGGCTATTAAAAATGCAGTAGAAAAAGCTGAGAGAATGGCTGGCTTTGAAATTGATTCAGCTTTTGTAGGGATAGCTGGTTCTCATATTACATCAATTAATAGTCATGGTGTAGTTGCTGTAACAGGAGAAGAAAAAGAAATATCTAATAGTGATATTCAGAGAGTAATGGAAGCAGCAAAAATAATTCCTCTTTCTGCAGAAGAGGAAATTATTCATGTTTTACCAAGAGAATTTATTGTAGATGGATGTCCTGGTATTAAGGATCCGCTTGGTATGTCTGGAGTTAGATTAGAGGTCGAGACTCATATTGTAAAAGGTTCTGCAACTTCTATACAAAACCTTGTAAAAAGTGTTCTTAGAGCAGGTTTGGAAGTTGATGATATAGTATTAGAACCACTGGCTTCTAGTGAATCAGTTTTAGCAGAAGATGAAAAGGAATTGGGAGTTTCTCTTGTAGATATTGGTGGTGGAACCACTGATTTAATAGTTTTCCATGAAGGAAGTATAGCTTATACTTCTGTTTTACCTGTTGGAGGTAATCATGTAAGTAATGATATTGCTGTTGGTTTAAGGACTCCTATTTCAGAGGCAGAAAAATTAAAAATTAAATTTGGTTCAGCTAAAGCAGAAAATATCGGTGATGAAGAATCTATAGAAGTATTAGAAGCAAGTGGTAAAAACAAGAAGAATATAAAAAGACGATCACTTGCCAATGTAATTGAACCAAGAATGGAAGAATTATTTGATCTGATAGGTAATGAATTACATAAGGCTGGTCCTCGGGATATGACCCCGGCCGGTTTAGTTGTAACAGGTGGTGCTTCTCTTATTGAAGATGCTACAAATTTAGCTACAGATTTAATTGAACTTCCTGTTCGTTTAGGTGAACCATCTTATATAAGTGGGCTTTCTGATGTAATTGATAATCCTGTGTATATAAAAAAAGATAAAAAAGTACCTAAAGCCATTTTTTCAACAGCGGTTGGATTGGTTGAATATGGTAGTAAGTACGAACAGGATACCAAAAACAAGAAAAACAGTCAGAGTATAGTAAATGATTTCTTTAATAAATTAAAAAAATGGTTTGAGGATTTCTTCTAATGAGAGGGGGTAAATTTAATGTTTGATATAGGAACTGAAGTTGAGCAATTTGCAAATATAAAAGTTGTTGGTGTTGGTGGAGGTGGTAATAATGCTGTAAATAGAATGATAGATGAAGGGCTTGATGGAGTAGAATTTGTAGCTATTAATACTGATGCTCAGGCATTATTATCATCAAATGCAGGTATGACTATTAGAATTGGTGAAAAAATAACTAGAGGTTTAGGAGCTGGTGCTGATCCTCAGATTGGCAAAGAAGCAGCAGAAGAAAATCGAGAGGAAATAGCACAATCTTTAGAAGGATCTGATATGGTATTTATAACTGCTGGTATGGGGGGCGGAACTGGAACAGGAGCTGCTCCAATTATTGCTGAAACAGCTAAAAATCAAGGAGCTTTAACAGTAGGAGTAGTTACTAAACCTTTTACTGTAGAAGGTACAAAAAGAATGAAAAAAGCTGAGCAGGGTATTGAAGAATTAAAATCAAAGGTTGATACCTTGATTATAATTCCTAATGATAGATTATTAGAAGTTGCAGAAAAACAAACTAGTTTGATGGAAGCATTTAAAATTGCAGATAATGTATTACGTCAGGGAGTACAGGGTATTTCTGATCTAATTACTATAACCGGAATTATAAATTTAGATTTTGCTGATGTAAAAACAATTATGAAAGATGCAGGATCAGCTTTAATGGGAATTGGAAAAGCGAATGGTGAAAATAGAGCTGCTGATGCAGCTAAAATGGCTATAGCTTCTCCATTATTGGAAGCATCTGTTAATGGTGCTCAGGGTGTACTTTTAAATATTACTGGTGGTTCTGATTTAGGAATTCATGAAGCTAATGAAGCAGCAAGGGTTATTCAAGAAGTTGCAGATACTGATGCAAATATAATTTTAGGTTCAGTAATTGATGAAGAACTTGAAGATGAGGTAAAAGTAACTGTAATTGCTACTGGTTTTGATGCAGAGAAAAAGAAAACTTCTCCTTCTAATGAATTTGGAGAAGATATTGAAGAGGACATTGAAGAAGATTTTGATGTTGAAAATTTCTCTGGTGAAGATCTAGATATTCCTGCTTTTTTAAGAAAGCAAAATAATTAATTGTATTTTTAAATATTGAATTTAATTTCTCGATGTCATTAAAGACATCGAGTTTCTCTTTTTAATTAATATACTATATAAGTTTTATATAGTTGTCATGTGTGATATACTTAATTAGAATAAATAATTTGAATTTAGGTGAGGTTTATTATGTTTAAATGGAAAAAGAAAAATAACTTTAGGTATTTGGAAATAGAAAATTTTAAGGAAAGAGGATGTAAAGCTTATTTTACTTCCAGAAATGGTGGGGTTAGCAAAGGTTCTTATAAAAGCCTTAATTTAGGTTTACATACAAATGACAGAAAAGAAGCAGTTATAAAAAACAGAAAAATTACTGCTAATAAATTAAATTTAAATTTTTCATCTGTTACTTCAGCTGAACAGGTTCATGGTGATAGAGTATATATAGTAGAAAAAAAAGATAAAGGTAAAGGAAGTAGTAATTATAGTAGTTCAATAAAAAAAACAGATGCTTTAATTACAACTGCTAATAATATTACTTTGTTTTCTTATTATGCAGATTGTGTTCCCCTTTATTTTTATGACAAAGAAAATAGAATAATAGGATTAGCACATTCTGGTTGGAAAGGTACTCTTAAAAAGATTGGTTTAAAGGTATTAGAAAAAATGAAAGTTGAATTTAATAGTAAAATGAGTGATTGTATGGTTGCAATTGGACCTGCAATTTCTAAAGATTTTTATGAAGTTGATAATAAACTTGCTACTAAATTTAAAAATAATTTTTCTAATATAAATAATTATTTAGTTTATAAAGGGAAAAACAGTTATTTGCTTGATTTACCCGGGATTATTAAAATGATGTTTCTTAAAAAAGGAATAAAAAAAGAAAATATAATTGAAAGTAAGATGTGTACTTATTCTAATGAAGAAAATTTTTACTCATATCGCCGGGATAAAGGAGTAACTGGAAGAATGGCCAGTATTATTACATTATAGTTATGCAGGATTTTTCAACTTTATATTGAATTAATATTAAAGGTGATAATATGGAAAACAATAAGATACATTATTTAAATGATAAATATAAAAAAAAAATAAATCTGTAAAGTCAATATATATTTTTATAGTTTTAGCAATAATTGTTTTAGCTTTATATTTTTTTATTAATACAAATTCTAATACTATGATTGTAGAATACGGACAGTTATCAGAGAGTTTTAATACTGAATCTGTAATTATTAGAAAAGAAAAAATATATAAAGCACCCAAGTCAGGAAAAGCAACCTTTTTTTCTGATTCTAATCAAAGAATTGCTGGTAATCAAGTAGTTGCTAAAATAAATTCTAAAGATAGAAATGTAACAATTTATAGTAGAGAAGCCGGTATTTTGTCTTTTAGTTATGATCAATTAGAAGCGGAATTGTCTCCTGAAAATATGAATAATATTTCTATAAAAAAATTTAATAATATAAATAATAATTACCATAATATAAAAGAGGACGATTATATTAATAAGGGTGAACCTTTTTTTCGTATTGTAAATAATAGTGATTTATATGCCTTGATAAAGATTGATAAAAATAAAGCTGAAAAATATTGGATTGAAGAAACTGTTTTTATAAGAGATAAGGAACTAGAAAAAGATAATTTAAATCAGGCAAAAATAAAAAATATAGTTAATTATGGTGAAAAATCTATAATAATTTTAGAATTAAAAAGATTTATAGATAAATGGTTAAATAAAAGAAAAATTAATATTGAATTAGTTAAAAATATTTATGAAGGGCTGGTTATTCCTGATACGGCTATTTTACCTACCAGTGATGGCTATAAAGTGGTCTTAGTTGATTCAAGTAATAATTATAATTTAAAAGATATAGAAATAAAATTTAATGGGGATAAATATTTAGTTATTACAGGTTTAGAATTAGGAGATGAAATTTTAATAAATCCTACAAATAGCAATTATAATTTTGATACACAGGGGGAATAACAATGAATAAAAACAAACTAAAAAAAAGATTAAAAAAAGTTAAAAGTAATATAAAAAAATCCTGTAAAAAAGTTGGGAGAGATCCTTCTGAAATTACTATTGTTGCAGTAAGTAAAAATCATTTTAGTAAAAAAATAAAATTTTTTCAAAAAAATAATATTGATATTTTTGGTGAGAATAGAGTTCAAGAATTAAGGAGAAAAAATAATAAATTAAATAGTGAAGTTAAATGGCATTTTATTGGTCATTTACAAAGAAATAAAGTTAAATATATTACTAGAATGGATAACTGTCTAATGATTGAATCACTTGATAGTGATAGATTGGCAAAAGAAATAAATAAAAGGGCCAAAAAAAACAATAGGGTAATGCCAGTTTTAGTTGAAGTTAATACTTCAGGTGATGAAAATAAATACGGATTTCAAGTAGAAGAAACTATTGATTTTTTAGAAAAAGCTGAAAAAAAATATGATAATCTAGATATTCGAGGATTAATGACTATTGTTCCTTATCTAGACAATCCTGAAGATACAAGACCATATTTTAAAAAATTAGCAAATTTGAAAAATAAGGCTAATAAAAAGGGTTTAAATTTAACAGAATTATCTATGGGAATGACTAATGATTATCAAGTTGCAATTGAAGAAGGAGCAACAATTGTTAGAATAGGGACAGCTTTATTTGGAGAAAGAAAATATTAGCAAATGGGGGCTTGATTGTTATGTCAAATAAATTAATAGAGTGGAATAAAATTCTTGAATTTTTTGGATTGGAAAAAGAAGATGAAAAACCTCCAGAGAAAAATTCTATATCAAAGAATTCAGATAAAGTTGTAAGTATAAATAGAAAAAAAGAATATAAGGTGTTATTTTATAATCCTAATAAATTTGAGGAATCAAAAAATATTGTTAAGAGTTTAAAAAACAGCAATGTAGTAATTGTAAATCTTGAGAATAATAAAAAGGAACTTTCCCAAAAAATATTAAATTTTGTAAGTGGAGCTGTTTATGGTTTAAATGCAAACACCCATAAAATAGGAAAAAATGTATTTTTATTTGCTCCTAAAAATATAGAGATTAATGGAAAAGAATTAGAAGATAATATGAAGAATAAGTTTTTATCAAAATAAAAAATAAATATTTTAAAAATAATTAGGAGGTAAAATAGAAATGTACATGTTAGCAAATACAATTGGAGTTCTTTTTAATATTTTGGATTGGTTAATTATAGGTAGAGTTATTATATCCTGGGTGCAACCAAATCCTAGTAATCAAATGTTAAGACAGTTAATTAAATTTACCTATCAGGTAACAGAACCAATTTTAGCACCAATTAGAAGAATATTACCAACTTCTAATATAGGAATTGACTTTTCACCTATTGTAGCAATATTTGCCTTAAGTATTATCCGTAGTTTTTTGATTAGAATAATTGTTTAATTATTTAAATTAATAAAGGAGTGCAAGTAATGTTAGATAAAGAAAAACTATTATCTCATTTAGAAAGAGATGATGAAAAAATATTAGCTAATAAGATTTTAGATAAAGCTGAAATTGTAATTGAAAGAAAAAATGAAAAATCAACAGATTTTTTAAATCCCCATCAAAGAAAAATTGCAAGAAAACTGATAAAACAGATTTCAGATGTTAATTTTATCGAAGATGGCGGTTATAAAAGGGCAGAAAGAAAGAAAATAACGATTTTTCCTGATTATCTTTTTGCAGATAATGTAGAAGCTCCCATTTCTATTTTGAAAATAGAAGGTAATTTTAATTTTTGTCATGTAGACCACCGTGATTATTTAGGTGCATTAATGGGACTGGGAATAAAAAGAAAAGTTTTGGGAGATTTATTAATAATGGATGATTTTGCTCAGATAATAGTTGATTCTGATTTAAAAGATTTTATTAAAATGAAGTTAACTAATGTAAATGAAGTTCCGGTAGAAGTGAAAGAAATTTCTCGTGATGAAATCATTGTTCCTACTCAACATACAAAAGAAATCAAGGCTACTGTTGCCTCTATGAGATTGGATTCAGTTGCCAGTGCAGGTTTTGGTGATTCGAGAAATAAAATATCTCAGGATATTAAAAATAAAAGGGTAAAACTTAATTGGAGAATGGAAGATGATCCAGCTCAGGATGTGGAAGTAAATGATATAATCTCCATAAGAGGACGCGGCAGAGTTGAAGTAGTTAAAAGAAGAGGTTTATCTAATCGAGGACGTATTAAATTAATTTTGAACCGTTATACTTAATGAAAGGTGGTTTTATATGAATTTATCTCCGATTGATATTTATAATAAAGAATTTAAAAGTTCTGCTTTAGGTTATAATAAAAAAGAAGTGGAAGAATTTTTAGAAGATGTAGGTATGTCATATGAAAAGGCATTAAAAAAGGTTAATGCACTCCAGGAAGAAAATGAAAAATTAGAAAAGGAACTTAAAAGATATGAAAAACTTGATCAGAAATTACAAAATACTCTTCAGGCTATTCAGGATACAGTAACAGAGGAAAAAGAAAGAGCCAGAAAAGAAGCTGAATTAATAATAAGTAAGGCTGAAGATCAGGCAGAAAAAATAAAGAAAAATGCTAGAGATAATATTAATGATGAGTATAAAAAATTGGAAAAATTAAAAGAAAAAAAGAAATTATTTGAAATTAGATTTAGAACATTATTAGAAAATCATATGGAATTATTAAATGAAGAAAAAACCGAAACTGACATTAATAAAGAACAATTTGATCAAATAAAAAACAAAGATTTTGCTGAGGATGAGGACCATATTGAAAGTGAAGATATACAGGAAAATATTAAAGTAAATAATAGTAGCAATTCATAACTTGACTAAAAAAATAATTTAGGATATAATTAAAAAAACAAAATTATAAATAAATATTAATAACAAAGAATGAGAAAGTAATATATAAATATGCTTACAGAGAACCGGAAAGATTGAGAACCGGTAGCTGTTTATATATGAAGATCACTCAGGAGTTGGTGGAATGAACAATAAGTAGTTTTACCCGTAAATCTGCGTTAAAGACTAGAGAGTGAGTAACAGTTTATACTAACTGTTATTAATCAGGGTGGTAACGCGGTCTTATTCGTCCCTTTATGGGGAGAAAGACCGTTTTTTTTATTTAAAACTATTTATTAAATATAAAAGGAGGAATTTTTTAAAATGGGTTATAAAGAAAGTATTAATTTACCTGATTCAGATTTTCCTATGAGAGCTAATTTGAGTGAAAGGGAAAATGATTTTCAGAAATTTTGGGAAGAAAATAATATTTATGAAAAGGCAATAGAACAGCGGGAAGGGAATGAGAATTTCATTTTACATGATGGCCCTCCCTATGCTAATGGTGATATTCATATTGGACATGCTTTAAATAAAATTTTAAAAGATATAGTTACTCGTTATAAAACTATGAAAGGTTATTATTCTCCTTATGTTCCAGGTTGGGATACTCATGGTTTACCTATAGAACATAAAGTTACTAAAGAAATGGGAGATGAAGCTAAAGATTTATCTGTTAAAGAACTAAGAAAAAAATGTGAGGACTATGCTTTAAAATATGTCGATAGGCAAAAAGATCAATTTAAGAGATTAGGAGTATGGGGTGAATGGGAAAATCCATATATTACTCTCAATAAAGATTATGAAGTGAAACAAATAGAAGTATTTGGTGAAATGGCCAAAAAGGGTTTATTTTACAAAGGACAAAAACCAGTTCACTGGTGCCCAAGTTGCCAAACAGCTCTTGCAGAAGCAGAGGTTGAATATAAGGATGTTAGATCTCCTTCAATTTATGTTAAATTTCCAGTTAAAGAGAAAATGACATTAGGTGGGGTGGATCTAAATCCTGAAAATAGTTATATACTAATCTGGACTACTACTCCCTGGACTATTCCAGCTAACCTTGCTATAACAGTTAATCCTGATTTGAATTATCGAGTAGTTGAGGTTAAAGGAGAAAAGATGGTATTAGCTGAAGAATTAATTGAAGAGGTTATGAGTGAAGTTGGAATAGAAGATTATAAAAAATTAGGTGAAACTTTTAAAGGGGCTGAACTGGATAATAAAAAAGCTTCACATCCAATAGCTGATAGAGATTCTCTCATTATTTTAGGTGAACATGCCACACTTGATCAGGGTACTGGTTGTGTGCATACTGCTCCTGGACATGGCCATGATGACTTTGTTGTAGGACGTGAAAATGATCTGGATGTATATGCACCTATGGATAATAAAGGTTATTTTACAGAGGAAGAAGAAACAGGTCATTTTGAAGGTATGTATTATGATGATGCTAATATAAAAGTTACTGATCTCTTAAAAGAAAAAAATCTTCTTTTAAATTTAGATTTTATAGATCACCGTTATCCACACTGTTGGAGATGTAAAGGTGGATTGATTTTTAGAGCTACTGATCAATGGTTTGCCTCTATAGATGCTATTAAAGAAAATGTATTAGATGAAATTCATAATGTAGATTGGTATCCTGATTGGGGAGAAAAAAGAATGGCCAATATGGTAGCTGATAGAACAGATTGGTGTATCTCCCGTCAAAAGAAATGGGGAGTACCTATCCCAATCTTTTATTGTGATGATTGTGGAGAGTCAATTATTAATGATGAAACTCTTAGTTCGGTAAAAGATTTATTTGCAAAAGAGGGTTCAGGTGCCTGGTATGAGAAAAAAGCCTCTGAAATTCTTCCTGAAGGATATAGCTGTCCGCATTGTGGAGGAAATCATTTCTCAAAAGAGGAAGATATAATGGATGTTTGGTTTGATTCTGGTTCAAGTCATAAAGCTGTTTTAGAAACTAGAGATAATTTAGACTGGCCTGCACAATTATATCTTGAAGGAACAGATCAGTATCGTGGCTGGTTTAATTCTTCACTATTGACTGGAGTTGCTACTGAAGGAAAAGCACCTTATGAGTCAGTTGTAACTAATGGATTTATTGTTGATAAAAAAGGAAATAAAATGTCAAAATCAGTTGGTAATGTTGTTTCTCCTCATGAAGTAATCGATCAATATGGTGCAGATATTTTAAGATTATGGGTTGCTTCTTCTGATTTTAAAAATGATGTAAGTGTTTCTGATAAAATTATAAAACAAAATTCTGAAGTATATAGAAGAATTAGAAATACATTTAGATTTATTCTTGGAAATATTGGAGATTTTTCTAAAGATGAAGATTATGTTCCTTTTGCAGAGAGACATGAATTAGATCGCTGGATTATGGTTAGATTAAAAGAGTTAACTGAAAATGCAACAAAAGCTTATAAAGAATATGAATATCATAGAGTGTACCATGATATCCATAATTTCTGTACAGTCGAAATGAGTTCTCTATATGCAGATGTTATAAAAGATCGTTTATATACTGATGGTACTGATTCATTGAGTAGAAGAGCTGCTCAAAGTACTTTATATGATATGATTGTTACCTTAGTAAAATTAGTATCTCCAGTATTGGTTCATACTGCAGAAGAAGTTTGGGGATATCTAGAAGAAGAAAAAGAAGAAAATGAAAGTATATTTTTAACTGATTGGCCTGAGTTTAGTGAAGAAATTAGCGATGATCTCTTGTTAGAACGCTGGGATCAATTACTTTCTATTAGAAAAGATGTTTCTAAAGCACTTGAATTAGCCAGAGAAAATAAAGATATTGGTAATTCACTTGAGGCCAAAGTAATATTAAAAGCAAGAGATGAAGAACAATATAAATTTTTAAAAGATAATTTTGAACAACTTGCAGATCTTTTTATAGTTTCCCAGGTTGAATTAGTTGATGTAATTGATGATGATTGTCATATTGGAAGTGAAACAGAAATTAGAGTACTGGTAAAAGAAGCCGAAGGTGAAAAATGCGAAAGATGCTGGAAGTACAGTACTACTGTTGGTGATGATCATAAATATGAAGATGTTTGTGAAAGATGTGCTACTGTTTTACATGAACAGGAATAGAATAATTTAATTCTATAAATAAATTATAAAAGTTGGGTTACCTTTTTTAGGGTAACCCTTTTTCTTTTTTGCATTATTTTGTTATAATATATACTAGATAAAAAAGAAAGGAAGTTGATATTATTAAAGCAGTAATTTTTGATATGGATGGAGTAATTATTGATAGTGAACCTTTACATTATGAAGTAAATAAAGAAATTTTTTCAGAATTTGATATTGAAGTTAGTGAAAAAGAATATAATAGCTATATTGGCACAGCAAACAAAGAAATGTGGGATATGATTGTTGAAAAACATAATTTAGATAAAAATGCAGGAGAATTAACTAATTTACAGCAGAAAAAAAATTTAGAACATATAAAGAATGATGAAGTGGAATTAATGGCCAATGTGAAAAGTCTATTGAATGAACTAAAATATAGTGAATTAAAATTAGCACTTGGTTCTTCATCACCGAAAAAATTAATTAATGAAGTAATAAGTAATTTTAATTTAGAAAATCATTTTAAAATTGTCAGAAGTGGAGAAAATGTTGAAAATGGTAAACCTGCTCCTGATTTATTTTTAAAAATATCAAAAGAATTGAAGATTAAACCAGAAAATATTTTAGTTATTGAAGATTCTCATAATGGGGTTAAAGCTGCTAAAAAAGCTGGAATGAACTGTATTGGTTTTTCTAATGATAATTCAGGGAATCAGGATCTTTCTATAGCAGATTTAATCATAGAAGATTTTTCAAAATTAACATTAGAACAGATAAAAAATTTCAAATAAAACCTTACAGTTTTAAGGAGGAGTAGTATGGATAAAAAAACAGAAAATGAAATATTAAAAAAGCTAGATAAACTTAACGAAAAAATACAGGGAATTACTCTTGCTGAATATACAGAAATGCTTAAGTCTCCAGGTAGAATGATTTGGGTAAATTTTTTAGCTGGTTTGGCTCGTGGTTTGGGAATAGCAGTAGGTGCGACGGTTTTAGGAGCCTTATTTTTAATAATTTTATTTAAAATAGGACAATTGAACCTTCCAATTATTGGTAGGTTTATAGCACAAATTATCAAAGTAGTTGAAACTTATCTTTAATAATATAATTTGGGGTAAAATAATTTAATTTGTTATTATAAGAGAGGAGATTGAAGATTGTTGTATTTATTAATCTCAATAATAGTTTTTATGGATCAAATAATAAAATATTATATTATAAACAATTTTAGCCATGGTCAAAGTCTTGCAATAATAAAAAATATTTTTCATCTTACTTATGTAAAAAATACTGGAGCAGCTTTTGGTATTTTAAAAAATGCGAATAATTTTTTTATTATAGTTAGTATAATTATTATTTTGTTTTTATTGTTTTATCGTTATTATTATTTTAAAAGTAATATATATATTAATATTTCTATTGGATTAATTATTGGAGGAGCTGTTGGCAATTTAATAGACAGGATATTACTTAATCATGTAGTAGATTATTTGGATTTCAGAATTTGGCCTGTTTTTAATCTTGCTGATTCTGCTATTGTAGTTGGAGCAGGGTTTTTAATTATTTATATAATAGTAACAGATTATGAATTATAATAATAGTAAGGAGATATAATTATGGTAGATGAAAAGTATAAAATAGGATCTGAATTTAGTGGTTATAGATTAGATAAATTTCTTGCAAAAAAACATGAAGACTTTTCTAGGTCTTATATTCAAAAATTAATAGATGAAGAATATGTAAAAGTAAATAATAAAAACATTAAAAAAAGTTATATTTTAAAACAAAGGGATATTGTTGAAGTATATGAAAAAGAAAATGAAAAATTAGATTTAGAACCATATAAAATTGAACTTAATATCATTTATGAAGATGAAAATATAATTGTAATTAATAAACCTGCAGGCTTATTAGTTCACCCCAGCCCTCATGAAAAAAAGAAAACTTTAGTAAATGCTCTCTTATATTATACAGATGACCTATCTGGTATTGGTGGTGTTATAAGGCCAGGAATTGTGCATAGACTTGATAAAAATACTTCTGGAGCAATTGTAGTAGCTAAAGATGATAAAAGTCATAAAAACCTCAGCAAACAATTTAAAAAAAGAAATACTAAAAAGATTTACAAGGCTATTGTAGATGGAAAATTTAAATATAAAGATGGGAAAATTGACGCACCTATTGGACGTGATCCCAGTAATAGAACTAGAATGGCTGTAACCAAAAAAAATAGTAAGAGGGCTGTTACCTATTTTGAAGTATTAAAAAAGACAGAGAATTATTCATATGTAAAATTAAAAATTGAAACAGGAAGAACTCACCAGATTAGAGTCCACTTAGCATATTTAGGTTACCCAATAATTGGTGATCAAAAATATGCTGAAACTCCAGTACTTAAAATAAATAATTCAAAGGTCAAAAGACAGATGCTTCATTGTTCAAATTTAGGTTTTTATCACCCCATAAAAGGTGATTGGATGGAGTTTGAAGCAGATTTAGCCTCAGATTTTTTAGAATTAAAAAAAGAAATATTCAAAGGAAAAAATTAAATTTTTGGAGGTAAAAATAATGAAACCTTTTTCAATAGGTAATATTTATCTTGATGATGAAAATGAAAAAACAGTTGATATAAATCCCCTACCAGAAAATGTATGTAATTTTGCCTGTGTTTTCTGTCCTTTTGGAAAAACTGATTTAAAAACTAAAGTGAGACATTACTTTCCGGAAACTGAAAGTTTTATAAGTGAATTGGGAAAATTTCTTGAGAAGAATTCAGTTGAAAAAATTTTTATTAATCCTGAAGGAGAGGCTTTATATAATACTGAATTGCCAAGAATTATAGAATTAATAAAAAGTTATGAAGTAAAAATAAAAATTTTATCAAATGGTTATATCTTTAACCAGACTGAATACTTTAATATTTTAAAAGAATGTGAGGAAGTTGTTGGTGAATTAGTTGTAGTTAATGATAAGGATTTCCAGAAACTTCAGCGTCCTATTGAAGGGTTTACAATACAAAAATATATTGAAAGTATGACTGAATTTAGTAAAAATTTTGGTGGAAAATTTATAATAGCTGTGAATATATTAAAAAGTTATAATGATTCTCCAGAAAAATTAAAAGAACTAAAAAAAGTATTAAATAAAATAAATCCAGATAGTTTGTATTTGGAAACTCAGAATGAAGAAAGACTTGAAAGAACTTTTGCTGTAAGTAAAGAAAAATTAGAAGAAGTTGAGAATATGTTCTTGACAGGAAGTTAATGTTGTGATAAAGTTTAAATAGTAAAAATAAAAAATACCGCTTTAAATTAGTCCGGTGAGACTAGTAAGGGAATTAATATTATGTACTTAACCTTCTTTCCGGACTGGAAGAAGGTTTTTTTAATGTATAATGTGGTATAAAAATTTTAAGGGGGATTTTCAAATGGAAGAAAAAGATATGAAGGTAAAAAAAGAGATAATTGATAAAGATGGAATAAGGAGAGCTTTAACAAGAATAGCTCATGAAATAATTGAGAAAAATGAAGGAACAGAAGATTTAGTGATAATAGGTATTCGTTCTAGAGGAGTACCTATGGCTGAAAGAATTGCTGAAAGAATAAATGAATTTGAAGGGGTCGAGGTTCCTACAGGAATTTTAGATATAACCCTCTATCGAGATGATTTATCTCAGGTATCAAAACAGCCAATTATCCACCAAACTGAGATATCTTTTGACATAACAAATAAAAAAGTTGTTTTAGTAGATGATGTATTATATACAGGAAGAACAGTAAGGGCTGCACTTGATGCATTAATAGATCTAGGTAGACCCAAAGCAATACAATTAGCCATTTTGGTTGATAGAGGTCATAGAGAATTACCAATAAGACCGGATTATGTAGGAAAAAATCTTCCTACTTCTCAAGATGAGGTAGTAAGTGTAAACTTTAAAGAAATAGATGGAGATGACAATGTATTACTTTTAGAAAAAGAGTAAATTTATAATAAATAAAATATGATTTACCCTTTAAATACAGTTCAGTGAGACTGGGAAGGGGCTTTAAACCTTAACTATAGGTATAAAGATTATTAGCCTTCTTGTCAGTTTAAACTGATGAGAAGGCTTTTTTTATATCATAAAAAGAGGAGAGATAAAATGAATATTAAAAAACAATTTTCTAAAAATGTTCAGGATTTAAAAGATAATGATATGACTTCTTCAAAAGTATTGATGATGGCTTTTCAGCATATGTTCGCCATGTTTGGTGCAACAATATTAGTACCTTCTTTAACAGGACTTAATCCCTCAGTTGCTCTTTTTACCTCTGCTTTAGGAACTTTAATATTTCATGTAATTACTGGTGCTCAGGTACCAGCTTATCTTGGTTCTTCATTTGCTTTTATTGCTCCCATAATAGCAGCTAAATCACAATTTGGAACAGAAGGAGCTCTTTTAGGAGTAATAACAGTCGGAATAGTATATAGTATAATGTCACTTATTATTCGATTTATAGGAACAGAATTTTTTCGCAAATTATTACCACCGGTTGTGGTAGGACCTGTAATTATTACAATTGGTCTGGGACTTGCTCCAACCGCTAAAGATATGGCTTCAGAACATTTATTAGTAGCTGCAGTAACTCTGGCTATAGCAATCGGATTTAGTGTCCTGGCCAAAGGAATATTTAAAGTAATACCAATTTTAATGGGAATCATTGGCGGTTATACATTTGCAGGATTTTTAGGCTTAATAGATTTTAGTCCAGTAACAAATGCAGCCTGGCTTGCCTTACCAGATTTTACCTTTCCTCAAATAGCTGGAAATATAAAGGCTTTAAGTCTAATAGCACCAATTGCTCTGGTAACAATGGTAGAACACTTAGGGGATGTAGTTGCTTTAGGAACAACAGCAGATAAAAACTATATTGAAGATCCTGGATTGCATAGAACTTTATTAGGAGATGGTATAGCTACCGCAATTGCTGGGATTTTTGGTGGACCACCCAATACAACCTATGGAGAAAACATTGGAGTATTAGCTATAACTAAAGTTTATAATCCGCTTATAATTGAAATTACAGCTGTAATAGTATTCCTCAGCAGTTTTGTACAAAAATTAGGAATGATAGTCCATACTATACCTAATGCAGTAATGGGAGGAATTGTTTTCTTACTCTTCGGAATGATAGCTTCAATTGGATTAAGAACTCTAATCGAAAATAATGTTGACCTATCAAACAATAGAAACCTGGTAATAATTTCAGTAACACTTGTAATAGGAATTAGTAATCTAACTCTTAGTTTTGGAGGTTTAGAATTTGCTGGAATGGGTCTGGCAGCTCTGGTAGGTATTATATTGAATCTCATCTTACCTGAAGATGTTGGAGAAGAAGAAAATACAGGAGAGAGTAGTATAGTTAAAGATGAGAAAAAGGTAACAGCTTAATAAAATAGAAAAAATTTTAGTAAATAAAAAACAGGAGGCAAAAAATGGCTTTAAAACAAAAAGATTTTTTAGGCTTATATAATGTGAAAGGCGAAGATATTAACCAAATATTAACTACTGCTGAATCAATGAAAGAAATTTTTACAAGAACAGTAAAAAAAGTACCAACACTTAGAGGAAAGACAATTGTAAATTTATTTTTTGAACCAAGTACAAGAACGAAATCATCTTTTGACCTGGCAGCAAAAAGGTTGAGTGCAGATGTAATGAGTATTTCCAAGTCTACCAGTAGTGTAGCCAAAGGTGAATCACTTTTAGATACAGCCAAAACAATGGAAGTAATGGGGGCAGATGTAGTAGTAATTAGACATAGTGCTCCAGGAGCTGCAGAGTTTTTGGCAAATAATGTTGAAGCAAGTGTTCTTAATGCAGGAGATGGAGCTCATGCTCATCCTACTCAAGGTCTACTTGACCTTTATACAATGAAATCTTATAAAGGAAGCTTTGAAGACATGAAAGTTCTTATTATTGGAGATATTACCCATTCTAGAGTAGCAAGATCTAATATTCAGGGATTACTGGAGCTTGGAGCAGAAGTTAGAGTAACTGGTCCGGCAACTTTAATACCAAGAGAAATTGAAAAAATGGGAGTAAAGGTTTTTAAAGATCTTGACAAAGCGCTTGAAGGTGTAGATGTAGTAAATATCTTGAGAATACAACTCGAAAGACAGGAAAGCGGTTTATTTCCCTCAATAAGTGAATATCGAAAGTTTTATGGAATGAATAAAGAAAGACTTGATAATCTTTCAGATGATGTATTAATTATGCATCCAGGACCGATGAATAGAGGAATAGAAATTGAGAGTGCAGTGGCTGATAGTGAGCAATCAGTGATTACTGAACAGGTAACTAATGGAGTAGCAGTAAGAATGGCATTACTTTATTTATTAGCCGGGAGGGAGATAAATGATGAAGATCTTAATTAAAAATGGACATATAATTGATACTTTAGAAAATATAGATGGAAAATATGATATTTTACTTAAAAATGGTAAAATAGTTCAAATTGAAAAAGAAATTGAAAGTAAAGAAGCAGAGATAATTGATGCAAAAAATAAAATGATTTTTCCAGGTTTAATAGATATGCATACTCATCTAAGAGAACCTGGATATGAAGAAAAAGAGACAATTAAAACTGGGGCAGAAGCTGCAGCTGCTGGAGGATTTACTACAATTGCCTGTATGCCAAATACTAATCCAGCAATTGATAATCCAGCTACAGTGGAATATGTAAAATCTGAAGGTGAGAAAGCAGTTGTTGATATCCTGCCAATTGGTAGTATTACCAAAAAACGAGAAGGTAAAGAATTAGCAGAGCTCGGTTTTTTAGCTGAAGCTGGAGTAAAAGCAGTGTCTGATGATGGAAATCCGGTTATGAATAGTGAAATTATGAGAAGAGCAATGGAATATGGTGATAACTTTAACTTGAAGATAATCAGTCACTGTGAAGATTTGAATTTAGCAAGTGAGGGAGTAATGAATGAAGGTTATTATTCAACAATTTTAGGACTTAAACCTATTCCTGCTGCTGCAGAAGAGACGATGATAGCCCGTGATATTATGATAGCAGAGTTTACAGGAGCATCACTCCATATAGCCCACTTAAGTACTAAAAGAGGTTTAGAGCTTGTCACAGATGCTAAAAAGAGAGGTGTAAATGTAAGTGCTGAAGTAACTCCTCACCATTTTTCTCTAACTGATGAAGCTGTAAAAGGATATGATCCTAATACAAAAGTTAATCCTCCTCTTAGAAGTCAAAATGATGTAGATGCTTTAAAAGAAGGAATTGCTGAAGGTACAATAGATATTATTGCTACAGATCATGCCCCTCACACCTATGAAGATAAACTTGGAGAATTTAATTATGCTGCAAATGGAATCTCCGGTTTAGAAACAGCTCTTGCTCTGGTAAATACAAATCTTGTAAAAGAAAATATAATCGATTATAAAGACCTTTTGAAACTAATGTATGAAAAACCAATTGAATTGTTTGATCTCAAAAAAGATGGAATAAAAGAAGGAGTTTTGGCTGATTTAATAATTTTTGATCCTGATAAAGAATGGGAAGTTAAAACTGATGAATTTAAATCAAAAGGAAAAAATACACCTTTTGCCGGTCAAAAATTAACCGGTAAAAATGAAATTACTTTTAGTTCAGGAAAATTAGTATATGATAATAGAGGTGATAAGGCTGAAATCCTTTGTAGATAAACTTATCAATAAGATAAAAAAGACCGACAGTAGAATTTGTGTCGGTCTTGATCCTCATCTTGATTTAATTCCAGAATATATTTTAAATAATGCCAGAGAAAAATATTCAGATCATGATAAGGCAATTGCAATGGCTGTTTTAGATTTTAATAAAAAAATTATTGATGAAGTAGTTGAACATACGGCAATTATAAAACCACAGATAGCATTTTATGAAAAAATTGGTCTTAAAGGATTAAAAACTTTAGAAAAAACTGTAGAATATGCCAAAGAAAAAGGACTTTTAGTATTACTTGATGCCAAAAGAAATGATATTGGATCTACAGCTGGAGCTTACGCAGAAGCCCATCTAAAAAATGAAAATATTGATGCAATAACTATTAATCCCTATTTTGGCCTGGATGGAGTAAAACCATTTTTGCAATATAAAAATAAAGGTGCCTTTGCTCTAGTAAGAACATCCAATAAAAGTGCAGGTGATATTCAGGATATTGAAAGCAAAGATGGTAAGAAAATTTATGAACATATGGGCCAATTAGTTAAAAAGTGGGGTAATAATTATAAAGGTGATAGTGGGTATTCCAATCTTGGAGCAGTTATTGGAGCGACATATCCTCAGGAATTAAAAAAATTGCGTTCCTTAATGCCTGGAGTATTTTTCTTAATACCTGGCTATGGTGCTCAGGGTGGAGGAGCAGATGATGTTGCTTCTGGATTTGATAAAGAGGGATTAGGAGCTATTGTAAATTCAGCAAGAGGAATAATATTTGCCTATAGAAATGATAATAAATATAAAGAGAAAGAATTTGCTATAGCAGCCGGTGAAGCTGCCAAAAATATGAAAGAAGAAGTTAATAAAGCGATTACTAAGTTTAATGGATAGTAATGAAAGGGGAAATTAAATTTGTTAGTTAAAGATAATGAAAAAGTTGGCCCTGGCATTTATAAAATGGCACTTGAATCAGAAGAGAAAATCAAAGCAAATCCCGGTCAATTTATTCATCTTAAAATAAAAAATGATAGTTATGATCCCTTATTGAGAAGACCATTTAGTATTTTTGATATAAATAAAAAAGAAAATTTATTAACAATTGTTTATAAAGTTTGTGGTAGAGGAACAAAATTAATGTCGGAAATTAAAAGTGGTGAAGATGTAGATATTTTAGAAAATTTAGGAAATGGTTTTAATCTAAAAAACAAAAATAAAAATATTGTACTAATTGGTGGAGGAATGGGAATAGCTCCCTTATATTTTTTAGCAAAAAAATTATCTGAAAATAATAATTTAAGAGTATTATTAGGCGCTCAAAATAAAGAAGAATTATTATTTTTGAAAAATAAATTTTCTAAACTTGATCTAAAATTAGATAATGCTACTATCGATGGTAGTTTAGGATTTAAGGGAAATGTAGTCGATTATTTAAAAAGTTTAATTAAAGATAAACAGGAAATTGATTATATTTATAGTTGTGGTCCTACTGCTATGTTGAAAGAATTGAAAAAAATAGTAGTAAATAATGATATTCAAGCAGAAGCATCTTTAGAGGAAAGAATGGGCTGTGGAGTAGGAGTTTGTTTATCTTGTACAGTTCGAACTATCAATGGAAACAGGAGGGCCTGTAAGGAAGGGCCAGTTTTTCCTTTGAAAGAAGTGATATTTGATGAATAAAAATAATCTAAAGACAAAGTTAGCTAATTTAAAATTGAAAAATCCGGTAATAACTGCTTCTGGTACTTTTGGTTTTGGTACAGAATTAGATGAATATTTATCAGTAAAAGATTTAGGAGCTATTACTTTAAAAGGAATAACTGTTGATAAATCAGAAGGTAATGCACTTCCAAGAATAGCTGAAACTCCTGCCGGTGTTTTAAATTCAATAGGTCTGGAAAATCCAGGAATTGATAATTTTAAACAGGAAGTTATTCCTGAAATAGCAACTTTGGAAGTTCCTGCTATTGCTAATATATCTGGATATTCAGTTAAGGATTTTGTACAATTAGCAGAAAGTTTAGAAGATGAAGACTGTATTGATGCCATTGAAGTGAATGTTTCCTGTCCAAATATTAAAGATGGTGGAATGGCATTTGGAACTGATCCAGAAATGATTTATAGGGTTACTAGAGAGGTAGCAAAAGTTTATTCAGGAACAATAATAGTAAAATTAAGTCCTAATGTAACAGATATTGTAAAAATGGCTGAAGCTGCTGTAGAAGGTGGGGCAGATATAATATCTTTAATTAATACTTTACTGGGAATGGCTATTGATATTGATAAAAAAGAACCTGTATTGGCTAACACCTTTGGTGGACTTTCTGGGCCAGCAGTAAAACCGGTAGCATTAAGAATGGTTTATCAAATTTATGAAGCCATTGATGTTCCTATTATAGGTATGGGTGGAATTATGAATGGAAAAGATGCTATAGAATTTTTATTAGCTGGAGCTTCGGCTGTTGGAGTTGGGACTGCTACTTTGAGAGATCCAGCAGCATCTGTAACTATAGTATCACAAATAAAAGAATATTTAGAAGAAAATAATATTGAAAATATTAGCGAAATTATTGGAGAGGCTCATAAATAAAAGAGGGGGTAATATTTTGAATCAAAAAGAAATTATTGAATTATTCAAAAAAACTAATGTTATTCAAACAGGTCATTTTGAATTAAGTTCTGGGAGACATACAGATACTTATTTACAGTGTGCTCAGATACTTCAATATCCTGAGTATACTAATAAATTAGCTGCTGAAATAGCTGAAATTTGGGAAGAGGAAGATATTGACTTAGTAGTAGGACCTGCAATTGGTGGTATAGTAATTTCTTATGCAGTTGCCTCAAAGATGGGGTTAAGAAATATATTTAGTGAAAGAAAAAATGGGAAAATGAAATTTAGAAGAAATTTGGAAGTTAAAAAAGGTGAAAAGGTATTAATTGTCGAGGACGTTGTTACCACTGGTGGTTCTGTTAGAGAAGTGGTTGAACTATTAGAAGGATCTAAGGCTGATATTGTAGGGATTAGTTCTTTAGTAGATAGAAGTAATGGAGAAGTAGAGTTTAAATATTCTTTTAAACCATTGCTTAAGTTAAAAGTTGATTCATTTAAAAAAAATGAA
>Ga0209931_1000138_pt1 | contig 40243 bp, 36 predicted proteins | sample SalPonR1_B_D1_MG_FD_185697 | JGI IMG/M metagenome (GOLD analysis project Ga0209931, IMG submission 185697) | Salt pond soil microbial communities from South San Francisco under conditions of wetland restoration - Salt Pond MetaG R1_B_D1_MG... ...
CCTTCTGGTCATGGTCTTCCAGCGCCAGATCGTCAGCGGGCTGACCGCGGGGGCCGTCAAGGGATGAGCCGCGCCTTTCGCAATAGTGCCACGGGCCGGCATCCGGCGCTGAACCGGGTGCCGCGGGATTTCCTGTCGAAGGAGGGCGCCAACCGCCACGCCCCCTTCAACCCGACACGACAGGAGTGACCCGATGAGAGGTTCCCGCCCCGAACAGGCCGTGCTGACGCGCGACACGGACCTGGACAAGACAGACGAGACGCGCGCCGTGATCGAGGGCATGGTCGACGGTCTCAACGATCACCGCATCGACGACATCGGCCAGTTCTTTGCCGACAGCTTCCGCTGGATGGGCAATCAGGGCTGCGGCACCAAGACCGGTCTGCGCGAATTCCAGGACAACTGGCAACGCCCCTTCCAGGCGGCCTTTTCCGACAAGGTCTGCGTGGACGAGGCGCGGCTTTACATGGGCGAATGGGCCGCCGCCTTCGGCCGGCAGGAGGCCACCCATTCGGGCGATTTCATGGGTGTCGCGCCAACAGGTGAGCGTGTGGAAATCCGGTACATGGATTTCTGGAAGGTCGAGGACGGCAAGATCACTGACAACTGGGTCATGGTCGATTTCCCGCATGTTCTGGCGCAGCTGGGCGTGGACGTGTTCGACGGCCACGGGTGGGAAAGATTTGACCGGGGCGAGATCGAGCCGCCCCAACCGGAAAAGCAAGGTTGAAAGACATGAGCATCGAACACCTCAAGAAAAGCAAACCCGAGGCCGAGCGCGTCGAGGAGGACAGCAAGGTCCGCACGGTCGTGGAGTCCACGCTCAAGGATATCGAGACTCGCGGCGATGCCGCCGTGCGCGATTTGTCCGAGAAATTCGACGGCTACACGCCGGACAGCTATCGCCTGAGCCAGTCCGAGATCGAGGCGGCCATGCAGAAGGTCAGCCCGCGCGAGATGGAGGATATCAAGTTCGCACAGGACCAGATCAGGCGGTTCGCCGAGGCGCAGCGCGCGTCGATGACGGATATCGAGGTCGAGACCCTGCCGGGCGTCGTTCTGGGTCACAAGAACATTCCCGTGCAATCGGTGGGCTGCTACGTGCCCGGCGGCAAGTTCCCCATGGTGGCCAGTGCCCATATGTCCGTCCTGACGGCGAGCGTGGCGGGCGTGCCGCGCATCGTGGCCTCCGCTCCGCCGGTGAACGGCGAGCCGCACCCGGCCATCGTGGCGGCGATGCACATGGGCGGGGCGCACGAGATTCTCTGCCTGGGCGGCATCCAGGCCGTGGGCGCCATGGCCATCGGCACCGAGAGCATCGACCCGGTGCATATGCTGGTTGGCCCGGGCAACGCCTTCGTGGCCGAGGCCAAGCGGCAGCTCTTCGGGCGCGTGGGTATCGACCTTTTCGCCGGACCGACCGAGACCATGGTGATCGCCGATGAAACCGTCGACGCGGAAATCTGCGCCACTGACCTGATCGGGCAAGCCGAACACGGCTTCAACAGCCCTGCCTGCCTGATCACCAACAGCCGCAAGCTGGCCAGCGAGACGCTGGCCGAGATCGACCGCCTGCTGGAGATCCTGCCCACGGCCGAGACCGCCGGCGTATCCTGGCGCGACTATGGCGACGTGATCCTCTGCGACAGCCATGACGAGATGCTGCAGGTCGCCAATGACATGGCTTACGAACACGTCCAGGTGATGACCGACCGCGACGACTGGTTCCTGGAGAACATGCACAGCTACGGGGCGCTGTTCCTGGGCCCGCGCACCAACGTGGCCAATGGCGACAAGGTGATCGGCACGAACCACACCCTTCCGACCAAGAAGGCGGGCCGCTATACGGGCGGGCTCTGGGTCGGCAAGTTCCTGAAGACCCACAGCTACCAGAAGGTGACAACGGACGAGGCCGCCGCGCTGGTGGGCGAATACGGCTCGCGGCTGTGCATGCTCGAAGGATTCGTGGGCCATGCCGAACAATGCAACGTCCGCGTGCGGCGCTATGGCGGCAAGAACGTCCCCTATGGCGAGGCCGCGGAATGACTCACGCAGCGAACAAGGCGGCCCTGGCCCCCCTGCGTGCCGCGCAAGACGACTGGGACGAGAATGCGATCCGCGCCGCGCTCGACGCCGCTTGCGCGCCCGACGCGGTTTTCCGTCTTGCCCACCCGTTCGGAGAGATGACGGGCGGGCAGGCGTTCCATGACAACGCGCTCGCCGTGCTGCGCGCCGCCTGGCCGGACGTCGAGCGCCGCGACTGGATCGTCATGGCGGGTGCCGATGACCACGGCGGCGACTGGGTCGGTTGCGGTGGTCATTTCATGGGCACTTTCGCCGCGCCCTTTCTGGACATCCCGCCCACCGGCCACCTGGCGCATATGCGGTTCCATGAATTCTATCGCCTCAAGGACGGCAAGGTGGTGGAATACCAGGCGCTCTGGGACATTCCCGAAGTCATGATGCAGGCAAATGCCTGGCCCATGGCGCCGTCGCTGGGGCGCGAATTCTGCGTGCCGGGACCGGCCTCGGGCGATGGGCTGATCCGACCCGCGCGGGACGAGGGCCGGAGCCGCGACAGCCAGCGGATCATCGTGGACATGCTCGATCACATGAAACGGCATCCCAGCCAGGGCGGTCCCCAGGTGATGGAAATGCCGCGTTTCTGGGATGACAGGATGACTTGGTATGGCCCCGCCGGCATCGGCACCGGCCGGGGCATCGCGGGGTTCCGCAACTGGCACCAGATTCCGTTCCTGGCGGGTATGCCCGACCGGGGCCAATACGTGGACGAGATCACCTACCACTTCTTTGGTGACAACGACTACGTCGCCGTGACCGGCTGGCCCAACATGATCCAGACCGTCAGCCATGACGGCTGGCTGGGCATCGCGCCCTCGGGTAAGAAGATCACCATGAAGAGCCTCGATTTCTGGCGGCTGGAGAATGGCCGTATCCGGGAAAACTGGGTGATGGTGGATATCCTCGATGCCTACCGGCAACTGGGCGTCGATGTCTTCGCCCGGCTGCGCGAATTCAACAAGGCACGGGTGCCGGGATCAGTGCCCTTCCCGGTCGGAGACGCCTGATGGACCTGCCGCGAACGCCCTCGTTCCGCCTGGACGGCAAGCGCGCGCTGGTTACCGGTGCCTCGTCCGGCATCGGGCTGGGCGCCGCTGTGGCGCTGGCCGAGGCGGGGGCGCATGTGATCTGCGCCGCCCGGGGCATGGACCGGCTGGCCGAGGCTGTCGCGGCGATGCACTCGGCCGGGTTCAGCGCCGAGGCCCAGGCGCTGGACGTGGCCGACGAGGCGGCAGTGCGCGACACCTTCGCCGGGGCGCCTTTCGACGTGGTCGTCAATGCCGCCGGCCTGGCCCGCCACTCCCCCGCGCTGGACACCCGCCCCGAGGATTACGACGCGGTCATGGGCGTGAACCTGCGCGGCGCCTATTTCCTGTCCCAGCAGGCCGCCCGGGCCATGACGGCGGCCGGGCAGGGCGGTTCGATCATCCATGTCTCAAGCCAGATGGCCCATGTCGGCGGGGTTGACCGCGCGGTCTATGCCGCCTCGAAACACGGGTTGGAGGGCATGGTGAAATCCATGGCCATCGAATGGGGCCCGGGCGGTATCCGCATCAACACGATCTGTCCCACTTTCATCCGGACGCCGCTTACCGAACAGACCTTCGAAAACCCCGAGCGCGTCAAGTGGATCGAGGAGAAGATCAAGCTGGGCCGTGTTGGCGCGGTTGAGGATATCATGGGTGCCGTGGTCTACTTGGCCACGCCCGCCTCGGCGCTGGTCACGGGCAGCGCGTTGCTTCTGGACGGGGGCTGGACGGCAGGATGATGGACCGCGCGCGGATTACCTCGGCCCAGGTCGCCGCTCGTGCCGGGGTCAGCCAATCGGCGGTCAGCCGGGTTTTCACGCCCGGTGCCTCGGCCTCGGCCAGGACGATCGAGAAGGTGCGCCTGGCCGCAGCCGAGCTGGGCTATAGGCCCAACGTCCTGGCTCGCGCCATGGTCTCTGGCAAGAGCCGGATCATCGGTCTGGTCGTGGCCTACCTCGAAAACCAGTTCTACCCTGTGGCACTGGAACGGCTGTCCAACGCGCTGCAGGCTCAGGGCTATCATATTCTCATCTTTACCGCGCCCAACTCGATCGAAGACGCGGATGTGGTTGTGCAGGACCTGATGGATTACCAGGTCGACGGGATCCTCACCGCCTCGGTCGCCATCAGCTCGACCCTGGCCGACAGGGCGAACGCCGCCGGCATCCCGGTGGTCCTGTTCAACCGCGGGCAGGACGACAGCGGCTTTTCCTCGGTCACCTCGACGAATTTCGAGGGTGGCCGCAAGGCGGCGGAATTCCTGCTGGCCGGCGGTCACGAACGCATCGCCCACATCGCCGGCTGGCAGGGCAGTTCCACGGGCCGCGACCGGCAGGCCGGGTTCCTGTCGGTGCTGCAAGAGGCCGGCGTGACCCCCTTCGCGACGGTCGATGGCATGTACAAGCGCGAGGTCGCGATGCAATGCGCCCGGCAGCTGATCGGCGGCGGGGAAAGGCCCGACGCGATCTTCGTGGGCAATGACCACATGGCCTTTGCCGTGATGGACGAGCTGCGCCTGACCGGGATGGTCCCGGGGCGGGACGTGTCCGTCGTGGGCTACGACGACGTTCCGCTGGCGGGCTGGCCGGCCTATGACCTGACCACGATCCGCCAGCCGGTGAACCGGATGGTGGACGCGGCGGTCGAAACGATACTGGCCCAGGTCGAAACCGCCGGCATTGCGCCGCAACAGATCGAAATCGAGGGCGAGCTGATCCTGCGCAGCTCGGCCCGCATTCCCGAAGGATGGACAGGATGAAAGGGTTCGACCCGAAATTCGCCGATTTCCCCGACTATATAATCGGCATCACCAAAGAGATCTGGGAAGATCGCGGCATCGCCACGCTGCACCACTACTACGCGCCCGATATCGTCGTGCGCTCGCCGGCCTCGGTCGTGGTGGGCAACCAGGGTGTCATCGCGGCCACCATGGCGACCCTCGCCGAGTTTCCCGACCGTGAATTGCTGGGTGAGGACGTGATCTGGTCGGGCACGCCCGAACAGGGGATGCTGTCGAGCCACCGTATCATCTCGAAGGCGACCCATGCGCACGACGGTGTCTATGGCGCGGCGTCGGGGGCCAAGCTGCAATACCGGATTCTTGCCGATTGTCATGCCCGGAACAATGCCATCGACGACGAGTGGCTGATCCGCGACCAGACCGCCATCGTGCGCCAGATTGGCTGGGACCCGACGGATTACGCCCGCGACCTGATCGCCCGGGAGGGCGGCCCCGAGGCCTGCGTGCGCCCGCTGAGCCCCGCCACGGACATGCCCGGACCCTACAAGGGGTCTGGTAATGACAATGAATGGGGTCAGCGCCACGCCGACCTTCTGACCCGGATCATGGGCGCCGACATGGGTGCGGTCGAGGCCGAGTATGACCGCGCCGCGCAACTGGAATATCCCGGTGGCGCAACCGGCCATGGCTGGCCTGCGGCCGACGGGTTCTGGATGGGGCTGCGCGCGGCCTTTCCGGATGCCGAGTTCCGCATCGACCACCAGATCGGGCGCGATGACCCGAACATGCCGCCGCGCTCGGCGATCCGCTGGTCGCTGCAAGGCACGCATTCGGGCTGGGGCACGTTCGGTGCGCCCACCGGGGCCAAGGTCTACCTGTTGGGGATTTCCCAGGCCGAATGGGGCGAGTTGATCTCGGGGCAGGTGAAGCTGCGCCGGGAATGGACACTCTTCGACGAAACCGCGATCTGGAAACAGATCCTCCTGCATACGGGCGCGCTGTGATGCGCCAGCCCGAAGTCATACGACGGCTGCACATGCTGTTCCAGGCGCGCCGGTCCGTGCGCCTGAACCCGCATCCGCCGGGACGTGTTTTCTGATTTCCCGACGCTCAGAAACTCAACCCGAAAGGACCAATGACATGACACCCCAGGACATGGAATCCCGCATCGTCCGCTATGGCGAACTGCAACCCTGCAAGACGGCCTTCATCGACGCTCACACCCCGGGCAGCAACCAGAAAGAGAACTTCACCATCATCGGTGGCGGGGTCTCCGAATCCCCCGATCAGCATGTTCACATCAGCATCCAGCACGGTTTCAACATCGGTGCGGCAGGCCAGCCGCCACGCGTGCGCAACTCGCTGCACGATCACAGCACCGCCGAGGTCTTCTTCGTGCTCTCGGGGCGCTGGCGCTTCTTCTGGGGGCGCTGGGGGACCGCCGGCGAGGTCACGCTGGAGCCGGGCGACATCTTCAACATCCCCACCGGCGTCTTCCGGGGCTTCGAGAACATCGGCACCGATTACGGGATGATCATGGCCATTCTGGGTGGCGATGATGCGGGCGGTGGCGTCAAGTGGGCGCCGCAGGTCATCGAAGAAGCCGCCGATCATGGCCTTGTCCTGGCCGAGACCGGCAAGCTCTACGACACCAAGCAGGGTCAGGCCCTGCCCGATGGTGTGAAGCCGATGCCCCTGATGAGCGAGGCCGAACTGGCCAAGCGCGGCGAGCCCAGCACGGCCGAGGTCCTCCCGAACCATGTGGCCCGCTACTGGGACATGGTGGCGCTGGCAGACAAGGCCCCGGCGAAGGTGATCGGTGCGACCGGACTGTTGCGTGACAGGCCCGGCTTCGAGGTGAATTTTCTTACGCGCGGCAGCGCGACCGGGGAAAAGCAGAGCCATGACCGCCCCAGCGTGCTGATGCCGGTCACGGGCTATTGGCGGGTTGACTGGGAAGGCGGCCGCGCCACCCTTGCGCCGGGTGACACCATGTCGGTGCCCGAAAACCTGGCCCACGGCGTGGTGCCGTCGATGACCGGCGAGGCCGCGCTTTATCAGATCATCGGCACGGACGACCCCGCCGGCCCCACCTGGCAGGGCTGATCCGGGTCGGCTAACGAAAGGATTTCCCCTTGGCGGCACTTCTTCTCGGGTCCATCGGCGTTCTTGCCGAAACCTCGCACCTTCAACGCGCGGCCTTCAACGCGGCCTTCGCCGAAGCCGGCCTGGACTGGAAATGGTCCGAGGCGCGCTATGCTGATCTGCTGGCGCGCTCGGGCGGTGCCGACCGGATCGCCGCCGAGGCGGCCCGCCAGGGACAGGATGTTGACGTGGCAGCCCTGCACGCCAGCAAGAGCGCCCTGTTCCAGCGTCGCCTGGCGCAGGGGGTGCCTTTGCGCCCCGGTGTGGCCGAGACGATGGCGGCCGCCCGGGACGCGGGGCATGCGGTGGCGCTGGTAACGACCACCAGCGCGGCCAACGTGGACGCGGTGCTGGCGGCAACGCGGCTGTCGCACGCGGATTTCGACCTGATCCTGACCCGTGACGACGTCACCGATCCCAAGCCCGCCCCCGAGGTCTACGTCCTGGCCATGCGACGGTTGGGTCATCCCGCGGTCCAAGCGGTCGAGGACAATCCAGACGGGCTCCGCGCGGCGCTGGGCGCCGGGTTGACTTGCACCGCCTTTCCTGGCGCGCTGCACGATGCCGCCAATTTCGAGGGGGCCAGTGCGGTGGTGCGGACCCTGACCCTGCCAGCCGGGTCGGACGCATGACCGGACGCCCCGAGGATATCCGCGGCGTCTACGAACGCCAGGCGGCTGTCTATGACGCGCAGCGCTCGCGCGTGCTGTTCGAGGCCCGCTGGCTGGCGCGCTTTGCCGCGGCGCTGCCAACTGGTGGGCGTGTGCTGGACCTTGGCTGCGGCGCCGGCGAGCCTATCGCGCGCTGGTTCATGGCCGAGGGCTTTCGCGTCACCGGTTTGGACCTTGCTACCCCGATGCTGGAGATCGCGCGCGGGCGCTGGCCTGACGGCGACTGGCGCGAAGGCGACATGCGCGACCTTGAGCTGGGCGAGACCTTCGAGGGCATCGTCGCCTGGGACAGTTTCTTTCATCTCGACCCGCAGGCCCAGCGGCAGACCTTGGGCCGCATGGCCGCGCACCTGGCCCCCGGCGGCGCCCTGCTGGTGACCGTCGGCCCCAAGGCGGGCGAGGCCACGGGCGAGGTTGGCGGCGAGCCGGTCTACCATGCCTCTCTCTCGCCCGCGCAATATGCCGCCTGTCTGGAAGATCACGGAATGCGGCTGACCGGGTTCCTTGCCGAAGACCCCGAAACCGACAAGCACAGCGTGCTGATGGCGCGCAAGGAGGACTGACCAGATGCCCATCAAGACAAGCCACGTGGGATCGCTGCCGCGCACGCAAGAGGTCGTGGATTTCATTTTCGCCCGCGAGCATGGCAGGGATTACGATCCGGCGGCGTTCGCTGCCTGTATGACGGCGGCAGTATCGGACACCGTGCAAAGACAGAAAGAGGCTGGCATCGATATTGTTTCCGACGGCGAAACGTCCAAGATCAGCTATGCCACCTACGTCAAGGACCGCTACACCGGCTTCGACGGGGACAGCCCGCGCAACGCGCCCGCGGACCTCAAGAAATTCCCCACGTTCCTCAAGCGCCTGGCCGATGACGGGGGTACGCCGAAATATGCCAGGCCCATGTGCGTGGGCGAGGTGAAGTCCAAGGGCCAGGGCGAGTTGCAGGAGGATATCGCCAATCTCAAGGCGGCGATGGCCGAGCACGGAGTGGCGCGCGGTTTCATGAACGCCGCCAGCCCCGGCGTGATCTCGCTGTTCCTGCAGAACGATCATTACCCCACGCGCGAGGCCTACCTCGCCGCACTGGCCGATGCCATGAAAGAGGAGTACGAGACCATCGTCGCCTCCGGCCTTGACCTGCAACTGGACTGCCCCGACCTGGCGCTGTCGCGGCATATGCTGTTCAACGACCTGTCCGACGCCGAGTTCCTGAAGATCGCCAATTCCCACGTCGAGGCGCTGAACCACGCGCTCGCGGACGTGCCCGCCGACAAGGTGCGCGTTCATATCTGCTGGGGCAACTACGAGGGGCCGCATGTCTGCGATATCTCCATGGCAAGCATGTTCGACACGCTGATGGCAACCAAGGCGCGCTACGTGCTGTTCGAGACCTCGAACCCCCGCCACGGCCACGAATGGGCGGTGTTCCGCGACCGCAAGGCCGACATCCCCGACGACAAGGTTCTGGTGCCCGGCGTGGTGGATACGACGACGAACTTCGTGGAACACCCCGACCTGGTGGCCCAGCGGACCCGGCGCTTTGTCGATATCGTCGGCGCCGATCGCGTGATTGCCGGGTCAGATTGCGGCTTTGGAACCTTCGCGGGCTTTGGCGCCGTGGACCCCGAGATCGCCTATGCCAAGCTGGGCGCGCTGGCCGAGGGGGCGGCGCTGGTCAGGTGACGGCGCCACTGATCCTGCTTCCGGGCATGATGTGCGACGCGCGGCTCTTCGGCGCGCAGGTCGCGGCGCTGGGGGCGACGGTTCTGCCCGTCACCGGGGCCGAGACCGTGCAAGCGCTGGCCGCCGAGGTTCTGGCGCAGGCCCCCGAGCGCTTCGCGCTGGGCGGGCTGTCCATGGGCGGCATCGTTGCGATGGAGGTGATCCGGCAGGCCCCCGATCGGGTCGCCGGGCTGGCCCTGATGGACGCCAACCCTCTGGCCGAGGCTGAGCACGTCAAGGCCCGCCGCCAGCCGCAGATGGACCGCGCGGCGGCGGGCGGGCTGGGTGCGGTGATGCGCGACGAGATGAAGCCCAACTACCTTGCCGACGGACCGGGGCGCGCGGCGATCCTGGACCTGTGCATGGACATGGCGTTGGACCTGGGGCCGGATGTCTTCATCCGCCAGTCGCGCGCCCTGCACGACCGGCCTGACCAATGCGAAACGTTGCGCGGGTTCGATCGCCCGGCGCTGGTGCTCTGCGGGCGTGATGACAGCCTGTGCCCCGTGGCGCGGCACGAATTGATGCACGCCCTGCTGCCCGATTCTACCCTGCGGGTGATCGAGGGCGCGGGCCACCTGCCCACCCTGGAACAGCCCGATGCGACAACCGCGGCCCTGCGCCGCTGGCTTGAGGAGACATGACCATGGACCAATCCCTGCTGGACCTGCTGCGGCGGGTCGATACCCCGACCGTGTGCAACGCCATCGAGGTGGTCGAGGGCAAGCGCGGCTTCGACCGTTTCACCCGCGGTACGGTTCTGTGCAGCGACCCCGAAGGCGGCGCCGTCGTAGGGTATGCCCGAACGGCGCGGATCGCCGCTGCCGTCCCGCCCGACGAGGCGCCGGAGGTCATCAAGGCCCGGCGCATGGACTACTACCGCCATATGTCGCAAGGCCCCCGACCCGCCCTGGCGGTTATCGAGGACATGGACGGCACCGATGCCGTCGGCGCCTTCTGGGGCGAGATCAACACCACCGTCCACAAGGGCTTCGGCCTGGCGGGCGCGCTGACCAACGGCGTGATGCGTGACCTCGGTGATCTGCCCGAGGGGTTCCCGGTGATCGCCGGGTCGGTGGGGCCGAGCCACGCCTTTGTCCATGTGCGCGAGATCGGCACGCCGGTCACGGTTTTCGGGCTGACGGTGGCCGATGGCGAGCTGATCCACGCCGACCGCCACGGCGCGCTTGTCATCCCCGAGGGCCACCTGCCCGAGCTGGCCCGCGCCATCCCCAAGCTGCTGGAGACCGAGCGCCTGGTGCTGGATCCGGCCCGCGCCCCGGATTTCGACTTCGAAAGGTTCGAGGCCGCCTGGGCCGCCTTCGAGAAAGCCCGCACCTGAGCGCGGATTGACCCCCGCGCCCGCCCCGCCCATGCTGGCGCGCGTGTGGAGGGCGTGATGGTTGCAACCCGCGGGCTGACGATCGACGAGGTGAAGGGCGACACCGGCTGGTCGGCGCTGGAACGGGATTTGCTCGACGCCTGCGCGACCGGGCGGTTTGCCGTCACGATGAACGAAAACCCGCCAGCTTTGAGCGATCCGCCGACGGTGGCGGAAATGGTGGACCGATTTCGCCCGAAGGGTACGCAGGACCCCGGCCGCCGCGTGCGCCCCGCCCTGATCCGCTACCTGCTCGAGGGCGGCTGTGCCGATGGCGCCCGCCCCCATCCCAAGGGCGTCAAGCTGGCCGGGGCGTGGATCGACGGGGAGCTTGACCTGCAAGGCTGCCGCACCGAGCTTGACCTGTCCCTGCACCATTGCCTCTTTCCGGCGCGCCCGACCTTCCGAGACGCGCACCTTGGCGCACTCCACTTATCTGGCAGTCGAATGGAAAAAGGTCTCGATTTGCAACGCCTGCGAATTGAAACGGGGTTGCATCTTCGCGATGGGTTTAGCGCGAAAGGTGGCGTTGACCTTTCTGGCGCCTGGATCAAAGGACATTTGGATTGTAAGGGCGGCCTCTTTTCGACAGATAGAGGCCCGGCGCTTACCGTGAATTCGGCCACCATTGGTGGCACCCTGTTCATGATAGATGCCTTTCAAGCGTATGGTGAGGTTAACCTTTGCCAAGTGAATATTGCCGGTCATTTGGATTGCTCTGGGGGCCGGTTCTACGGAGACTTGGGTCGAGCTTTATATGCGAACGGGGCCAGCGTTGGCGCCTCGGTATTCCTCAGTAGCGGTTTCTACGCTAGGGGAGAGGTCAATCTGGTCGCAGCCAAGATCACTGTGCAACTGGCCTGCGTCGGCGGCCGGTTCGACGGGGTCGGGGGCCGCGCGCTGGACGCGGACGCGGCGGTGATCGGCGCGCACGTGTTGCTGCGCGGCGGGTTCCACGCCACGGGCGAGGTCAACCTGACCGGCGCCAATATAACCGGGCAATTATCCTGCGATGGTGGCCGGTTTGACGGCGCCGGGGGCCGGGCGCTGACCGCCCAGGCGGCGGTGATCGGCGCGGATGTGTTTCTTCGCGAGGGGGTCCACGCGACGGGCGTCATGGACTTCGTCCGCGCGCGGATTACGGGCAACCTATCAATCGCCGGGGCCACCCTGGCCGATGGCCTCGCCCTCGAATCGGCGCGGATTACCGAAGGGCTTTTCTGGCGTGACCTGCGCGACACCTGCCGCGGGATCGACCTGACCGAGGCCAGTTGCGGTGTCCTTCACGACGAACGCGGGGCCTGGGACCGCACGAAAGAGATGCACCTGTCAGGCTTCACCTATGACCGGCTGCAAAGCGACATGAGCCTGGGCGAGCGGCTGCACTGGCTGGGCCGCAAGACCGAGCGCGCCCTGCCGCCCGAGTTCGCCGCGAACCTGCGCGCCCAGCCGTGGCTGGGCGAGGACCGCAGCGCTTTTGATCCGCAGCCCTACACCCACCTGGCCCGCGTGCTGGACGCGCAGGGCAATCGTGGCGGGGCCGCCCGGGTTCTGGAAAGGCGCGAACACCTGGTCCGGGTCGCGGCGCAGCGCCGCGCCCTAAGCCGGGTGGATGGCACATGGCAGGCCGCGCTCGCGTCCCTGCCGGCCGTGGGGACGCGCGGTGTCGATGCGCTGTTCCGGGGGGTTTTCGGCTATGGCCACGCCCCGGCGCGCGCCCTGCTTTGGGTCCTGGCGATCCTGCTCGGGGCCTCGGTCCTCTATGGCACGGCCTACCGGGCCGGGCAGATGGCGCCGAATTCGGATGTCGTGCTGACCTCGCCGGCGTGGCAGGCGGCGGTGGCGGCGGGCTGCGCGCCGGTGGACTGGGCCGCCGTAGGCTGGTCCGCGCCACAAGACACGGCGGACTGCACCATGCCGCTGCACGCCTGGCTGGCCGAGGCCCCGGCGGCGGCGGATTACGAGAGCTTCAACGCCGGGCTCTACGCGCTGGACCTGTTCGTGCCGCTGGACGCGCTGGGCCAGGAAACCACCTGGGCGCCCTCGCGCGACCGGGGCTGGTGGGGCTGGCTGGGCTACGCCCTGCGCATGCCGATCCAGATGGCCGGCTGGCTGATCACCGCCGTGGGCGCCGCTGTTCTGACCGGCCTGGTGGGGCGGCGCGACTAGCGCCCCTCGAACCGGGCCTGCAGGGCCGCGGCGTCGTAGTCGCGGTCCAGCCAGGTTTCGAAGTCGGGCGCGTCCGAGGCGGCGAAATCGTCCAGCAGCATGTCCAGCACGCCGGTCCGGGTCCAGCGGAAGTGGATGTAGCGGGCCGACAGCATCCGACGCGCGCGGGCCAGCGGTTCCCCCTCGATCACCATCAGGTAGATGGCGCTGGCCAGCCCGGCGCGGTCGGCCCCCGACTTGCAGTGGATCAGCAGCGGGCGTTCGGCCTGTCGAAACAGCGCGATCATCTTTTGCAGCGCTGCCTTGTCGGGGGCCGCGCGTGACCGCAGGGCGACCCCGTAAAGTGTGATACCGTGGTGTGCGCAGGCCTCTTGCTCGAGCAGGTAGAAGGGCGTCGCGGCAGTGCCGCGCAGGGTGATGATGCTGCGGATGCCCCGCTCGGCCAGGCGGGCGATGCGGGGCTCGTCTGGGTAGTTGGATCGCCAGGCGCCGGCGGCGAATTCCGACTGGTTGTGCCAGAGATTGCGCAGGATGCCATGATCGACCCAGCGCACGTAGCGGCGGGCCCGTCGGTGGTCGGCTGTGCCTGCGAGGGCCGCGTGCCGCCGACCGTTGCGCCAACGGCGCAGTTTCTGTCCAAGCAATATCATATGGGCCCCGGCATGATCTCGCGGCGGTGCATAGCCCGAAGCGCCTCGCGGGACAAGCGGACCCGACGGGGTGTTCCCGCCGCGCGGGCTTGGTGCTATGGCGTGGGTCCGACGTCGAGGGAGGGCAGGCATGGCCGAGGCACCTGTGACCATGCGCGAAAGGCTGGAATACACGGGCATCACCGTGGCGCTAGGGCTTTTGCGGCGGCTGCCCTACCGCGCGCGGGTGCGCCTGGCCGGCCGGGCCATGGTGGCGCTGTCGGGGCCGCTGGGCCTGCGTGCACGGGTGCGCGAGAACCTGGCCCATGTCCTGCCCGATCTGCCCGCCGCCGAGGTCGAGGCGCTGGAGCGCGCGGTGCCCGATACCATCGGGCGGCTGTTCATCGAGGAGTTCTCGCCCGACGGCCTCGACACCATGGCGCGCGCCGCGTGGTTCGGCGGGCCGGGGGTCGCGGCGTTGGAAGAGGCCCGTGCCGCAGGCCGCCCGATCATCATCGCCTCTGGACATATCGGCAATTACGACGCTTACCGCCGGGCGCTGTTGCAGCGCGGGTTCAATGTCGGCTCGCTTTACCGTCCGTTCAACAACCGGCCCTTCGACCGGCGCTACCGGGCGGTCATGGAAGATGGCGGCGGGGTGCTTTTCGCGCGTGGGCGGGCCGGGATGGCCGGCATGGTGCGTCACCTGCGCGCGGGTGGTGTGCTGGGAGTGCTGCACGACCAGCACATGGACCGCGGGGCGGACCTGCGCTTTTTCGGCAAACCGGCCATGACCGCCACCTCCGCCGCTGACCTGGCGCTGAAATATGACGCTCTGCTGGTGCCCGTCTACGGCATCCGCCGGCTCGATGGCCTGCATTTCGACCTGGTCACCGAGGCCCCGATCCCGCATGGCGATCCGCTGGCCATGACCCAGGCGCTGAATGACAGCCTGGAGGCGCAGGTGCGCGCGCACATGGGTCAGTGGATCTGGACGCATCGGCGCTGGAAGGTGCCGCGCCGTCGCCAGGCCCAAGCGGGCGCGATCTGAGACGACAAGGGGCAAGGCCATGGCATTCTCGATCCCGCACGCGGTCTACCTGGCCGTCAGCCGGTTCACCGGGCCAGCCTTTGCGCTGTGGCAGCGCCGGGCCCTGGCCCGCGGCAAGGAGGACCCCGACCGGCTGGGCGAACGCTGGGGCCGCAGCCCGCGTGAGCGCCCCGAGGGCCGCCTGGTCTGGTTCCATGCCGCCAGCGTCGGCGAGACCCAGTCGATCCTGCCCTTGATCGCGCGTCTGCTGGCCACGGTTCCGGACGTGCAGGTCATGGTGACATCGACCACCCGCAGCTCGGCGGGGATGCTGGCGCGCGACCTGCCGCCGCGCGCCTTTCACCAGGTCGCACCCTATGACACCAAGGGGGCCTGCCGCCGCTTCCTGCGCCATTGGCAGCCCAACGTCGCGGTCTGGGTCGAAAGCGAGCTTTGGCCGCGGATGCTCTACGAGGTGGCGCGGCGCGACGTTCCGATGCTGCTGCTCAACGCGCGGGTCTCGGGCCGGACGGCCGCGCGATGGCGTCGCTTCTCGGGGACGGCCCGGGCCTTGCTGGCCCCGTTCCGTCAGATCCACGTCCAGGAAGAAACGACGCTGGCGGCGATGCGTGGGGTGGGTGTGAACGGGGATCGGGTGCGCCTGACCGGCGCGCTCAAGCAGGATCGCCCGGCGTTGTCCCATGACCCCCGGGCCCTGGCCCGCCTGCGCGCGGTGATCGGCGATCAGCAGGTCTGGTGCGCCGCCTCGACCCACCCGGGCGAGGACGAGGCGGTGCTGGCGGCCCATGCCAGAATCGGGGGCTTGTTGATCCTGGTCCCGCGTCACGCCGAGAGGGCCGAGGCCATTGCCGCGCTGATCCGGACAGCCGGCTTGACCATGGCCCAGCGCAGCCGGGGAGAGGCACCGGATGGGCAGACGGATGTCTACCTGGCCGACACCATGGGCGAGATGGGGCTGTGGTTCCGCCTTGCCCCCGTGGCTTTCGTCGGCGGGTCGCTGGCGCGGGTCGGCGGGCACAACCCCTACGAGCCCGCGCAACTCGACACGGCGATCCTGCACGGGCCCCACGTGGACAATTTCGCCGAGATCTACACCGCGCTCGACGCCGAGGGCGGCGCCCTGCCCGTGAGCGGGGCCGAGGACCTGGCCGCGGCCGTTCGGCGCTTGCAGGCGGGCGAGCACGAGAGAGTGGCGCGCGCTGCGGCCGGCGTCGTACGTCGCGCGCAGGGCGCGACTGAGGCCGCGCTGCAGGCGATCCTCGAACAGCTGACCTATTGAGTTGTGCGCCTTCGCACAGGACCGGTTGGAAGGTGCGGCTTGAGCGCGTGCCGGTGCAGGACCTAGATGAGGTGCAGTCAGCGACGCCAAGAGGTTCCAATGTCCATTCGCCCCACCCTAGAGACCCGCAAGGCCCGGCCAACCATGGAAGGGGCCGGCGTGCACCTGCATCGAGCCTTCGGCTTTCAGGACCCGTCCGAACTGGACCCTTTCCTGTTGTTCGACGATTTTCGCAATGACCTGCCCGAACACTACCTGCGCGGCTTTCCCTGGCACCCGCACCGGGGGATCGAAACGATCACCTATGTCCTCAACGGCACCGTGGAACACGGCGACTCCCTTGGCAACGCAGGCACGCTCGGCGCGGGCGACGTTCAGTGGATGACCGCCGGGTCGGGCATTCTCCACCAGGAGATGCCCAAGGGAAACGCGAATGGCCAGATGCACGGTTTCCAATTGTGGGGAAACCTGCCCGGCAGCCAGAAGATGACCGCGCCGCGCTACCAGGATGTTCAGGCCGGGGACATCCCAGAGGTTATCGACGACGACGGCACCGTCGTGCGGGTGATCGTGGGCGAATTCTGGGGCCGGACCGGTCCCGTGGACGGCATCGCCGCCGACCCGCAATACCTGGACGTTTCGATTCCGCCGGGGGTGACCAAGACCTTCCGGATCGACACCTATCGCCGCGCCTTTGCCTATGTCTTTGCCGGCCAGGGCGCCTTTGCCGACGCCAGCGCGCCGTCGGGCGTGCTGTTGGAAAAGGAGGTCATGGGCGAGGAGGTCAACATCCGCGACATGTCAGGCGACCGCACGCTGGTGCGCTTCGGCACCGGCGACGAAGTGACGGTCCAGGCAGGCGCGGAAGGCGTGCGCTTCTTGTTGATCTCGGGCGCGCCGATCCAGGAGCCGGTTGCCTGGCATGGTCCGATCGTGATGAACACCCAAGAAGAACTGCGACAGGCCATGCGCGAGCTGCGCAACGGGTGCTTCATCAAGCCCGCGCATTAGGCAGGGTTTTCGCCTTTCATTTGTGCCCCTTTGTCATAGCTTCATGTGCGGAAGGGGCGCGCATGTTGCTGAACGTCGAGAATCTGTCGAAATCCTATCCCGGCCCGGAGGGGCCGGTGCCCGTGCTGCACGGGGTGGACCTGCAATTGCAGGCGGGCGAGACGCTGGCCCTGCGTGGTGAGTCCGGGTCGGGCAAGAGCACGCTTTTGCACCTCGTGGGCGGGTTGGACCGGGCCGATGGGGGGCGCATCACCATTGATGGCCGGCCGGTCACAGGTTTGGACGATACCGGCCGCGCAGCCCTGCGGCGCGGTACGGTCGGGGTCATCTTCCAGCAGTTCAACCTGATCCCCTCGCTGACCGTCGCGGCCAACATCGCCTTCCAGGCCCGGCTTGCGGGGCGGCACGATGCCGCGCGCGTGGCAGGTCTGGCCGAGGCGCTGGGCCTGACCGCACAGTTGGAAAAATACCCCGAGCAACTCTCGGGCGGGCAGCAGCAGCGCGTGGCCATCGCCCGCACGCTGGCCGCGCGGCCAGCGCTGGTGCTGGCGGATGAACCCACCGGCAACCTGGACGAGTCGACGGCGGCGGCGGTGATGGATCAGATGCTGGCACTTGTGGCCGAGACCGGCGCCGGGCTGATGATGGTGACCCATTCGCCGGACCTGGCCGGGCGGCTGGGGCGGCAATTGCATCTGCGGCAGGGGCGGTTGGTATGACGGGCGCTGGGTTTTCCGCGCTCTGGTCGCATTGGCGGCGCAATCCGTTGCAACTCTTCACGCTGGTGGCCGGGCTGGCGCTGGCCACGGCGCTCTGGTCGGGGGTGCAGGCTCTGAACGCGCAGGCCCGGGCCAGCTATGACGCGGCGGCGGCGGTGCTGGGCGAAGGGCGCTATGACCAATTGGTGCCGCGCGCGGGGAGCAGCCTGCCGCTGGGCACCTACCTGGCGCTGCGCCGGGCCGGGTGGCAGGTCTCGCCAGTGCTGGAGGGGCCATTGCAAGCCGGGCAGGCCCGTCTGCGGCTGGTGGGGATCGATCCGTTGACAGCCCCGGGCGGCGTGGGGCCGATGACGCGCAGCGACGAGGCCACGCTGCCCGCATTCCTGTCCGAGGGCGTTATATTCGCCCATCCCGGCATTGCCGAGGCCTTGGCGAAGACCGTGTCGCAACGGGTCATCGCGGACCCGGGCCTTGCCCCTGATACGGCGCTCACGGATATCGGCGTCGCACAGCCTCTGCTGGAGCGGGACGACTTCAGCCGATTGATCCTGGCCGAGGCGCAGCCCTTGGGCCGGCCCGATCTTCAGGCCGTCGCCCCTGGGCTGATCCGGCGCGCCTCGCAACAAAGTTCGGACATCGGGCAATTGACCGACAGCTTCCACCTGAATCTGACCGCCTTCGGCCTGCTGAGCTTTGCCGTCGGTATCTTCATCGTCCATGGTGCCATCGGCCTGGCCTTCGAACAGCGCCGCGCGATGATCCGCACCCTGCGCACGCTGGGGCTGTCGCTTCGCCGGTTGATGCTGTTGATGGCGCTGGAACTGGCCCTGATCGCGCTGGGGGCGGGCGGCATCGGCGTCGCGCTGGGCTACGTGCTGGCCGCCAGCCTTCTGCCGGATGTCGCCGCCACGCTCGAGGGGCTTTACGGTGCGCAGGTCGCGGGTGCCTTGCAGCTGGCCCCGGTCTGGTGGCTGTCGGGTCTGGGGATTGCCCTGCTCGGGGCGGCGCTGGCCGGGGCCGGCGCGTTCTGGAAGATCGCGCGGATGCCGGTGCTGGCGACTGGTTCGCGGGCCTGGGCCGTCGCCTCGGGGCGTCGGCGCGGGGTTCAGGCCGCTGCCGCGCTGGCGCTGCTGGTGCTGGCCGGGCTGGGCACGCTGCTGGGCGGCGGTCTGGTCGCGGGGTTTGCCAGCCTCGCCTGTCTGCTGCTGGGCGCGGCGCTGGCGTTGCCACTGGTGCTCGACTGGGCGCTGGCGCTGGGCGAGGCCCGCGTGGCGGGCGTGCGCAGCCAGTGGTTCCTCGCGGACACGCGCCAGCAATTGCCCGGGCTGAGCCTTGCGCTCATGGCGCTTCTGCTGGCCATGGCCGCGAACATCGGCGTCTCGACCATGGTGTCGAGTTTCCGAATGACCTTCACCGGTTTCTTGGATCAGCGCCTTTTCGCGGATCTCTATGTCGAAGCCGAGGACAAGGCGCAGGGCGCGGCGCTGGAGGGGTTCGTTCAGGACCGCGCCGATGCCGTGCTTCCTATACAGTGGGTCGAGACGCGGATCGCGGGCCAGCCGGCGGAAATATACGGCACGCGGGTCGCCCCCGACTATGTCGAGAACTGGCGGTTTATCGCGCAGGAGGGCACCGACGGTGCGGTTTGGGACCGTGTGGCGGCGGGCGAGGCCGCGATCGTCAATGAACAACTGGCCCGGCGCGCGGGCCTATGGCCGGGCGATCCGCTGCCCCTCGCCCCGGATCGGAGCCTGCCGATCGTTGGGGTCGTGGGCGACTACGGCAACCCGATCGGGCAGGTGGTGATCGGTGAACCGCTGTTCCAGCGCCTGTTCCCCGAGGTCGCGCCGGATCGCTTCGGCCTTGTGACCGCCAACCCCGCCGCCCTGCGCACCGCGTTGGTCGACGACATGGGCCTTGCGCCGGGCCAGATCACCGACCAGGCGGCGCTCAAGGCATTTTCGTTGCAGGTGTTCGAACGGACCTTCACGGTCACGGCGGCGCTGAACGTTCTGACGCTGGCCGTGGCGGGCTTTGCCATCCTGATGAGCCTGCTGACCCTGGCTGCCATGCGCGTGCCGCAGCTTGCCCCGGCCTGGGCGCTGGGGCTGACGCGGGCCACACTGGGGCGGATGGAACTGCTGCGCGCGGTGGTTCTGGCGGCGCTGACGCTGCTGGTGGCGCTGCCGCTGGGGCTGGCGCTGGCCTGGATGCTGCTGGCGGTGATCAACGTCGAGGCCTTTGGCTGGCGGCTGCCCGTGTTCCTGTTTCCCGGCGATTACGCCGTGCTGGGTGGGTCTGCCTTGTTGGCGGCATTGCTTGCCGCGCTCTGGCCCGCCTGGCGGCTGGCGCGCACGCCGCCTTCGGACCTGCTGAAGGTGTTTGCAAATGAGGCGTGATGCGCTCCTGGTCCTGCTGTCGATGCTGGCCCAGCCCGCGCTGGCGCAGGGCTTCGCGGGCATGGGCACGGAGGCCGAGGGTTTCGCCGTGCCCGCCCCCGACCCGGTTTTCGACTTTCCCGCCGATCACGGCCCGCACCCCGATTACCGCATCGAGTGGTGGTATCTGACCGCCAACCTGGAGGGACCGGAGGGTCAGCCCTACGGGTTGCAATGGACGCTGTTCCGCTCGGCGCTGGCACCTGGCGAGAGTGCAGGGTGGGACAGTCCGCAGGTCTGGTTCGCCCATGCCGCCGTGACCACGCCCGACGACCATTACAACACCGAGCGCTTTGCCCGGGGCGGCATCGGGCAGGCGGGGGTGCAGACTGACCCCTTCATGGCCCGGATCGACGACTGGCAGATGTCGGGGCCGACGCTGGATGATCTGGACCTGACCGCCACCGGGCCGGACTTCGCCTATGACATGGACTTGCAGGCCGAGGGGCCGCTGGTGTTCCATGGAGAGGGGGGCTATTCGGTCAAGTCGGCGCAGGGACAGGCGAGTTACTATTATTCTCAGCCCTTCTATCGGATCGATGGCGAATTGACCCTGCCCGGTGGAGTGGTGCCGGTCACGGGCAGCGCGTGGCTGGACCGCGAATGGTCCTCGCAGCCACTGGCCGCGGATCAAAGCGGTTGGGATTGGTTCTCGCTGACCTTCGACTCCGGCGCGAAGCTGATGGCGTTCCAGTTGCGCCAGCGCGATGGTGACACCTACAGTTCGGGAACATGGATCGCGCCCGACGGCACGACGACGGCGCTGGCCGATGCTGCGATCACGGCAGAGCCATTGACGCAGACCCGGGTGGCGGGGCGAGAGGTGCCGACGCGTTGGCGGCTGACGCTGCCCGCACGGGGCCTGGATGTCACCGCGGCGGCCCTGAACCCGCGCGCCTGGATGGGGGTCAGCGTGCCCTACTGGGAAGGCCCAGTGACGGTTACCGGAAGCCATGACGGCGTCGGCTACCTGGAGATGACGGGCTACGAGTGACACTGCGGACGGTCGGACAACGGGCCCTGCGCGCGGCACAGGGCCCGTACCTTCACCCGGATACTCGCCAACACACTCGTGACAGACATTTGCGACACCCGCGAACGGGCGTCCGGCACGAGCCTGCCGGGTAGGAGTTACGATTGTGCAAAGGCCCGGCAAGGATCGGCCAGCGGCGCGCGCGGGCGATTGCCGGCCGGCTTCGGACCGCCTAACGTGCAGGGGTGATGACCGCGACCCGCCGCCAGATGCTGACGCTCTTGGCCGCTTGGAGCCTTGCCTCCTGCGGGGCCGGGCCGGTTCCCGCGCAGGACGCCCAAGCGCTGCCCGCAGACCTACGCCCTCAGCCCAACGCCGCCTTCGACGCCTGGGTGTCGGGGTTCAGAGGACGCGCGGCATCCCGTGGCATTTCACCGGCCACGCTGGAGGCCGGACTGGCAGATGCTGGCTACCTGCCCGGGGTGGTGCGGCGCGACGCCAGCCAGATCCAGACCCGCCGGACCTTCGAGGACTACCTGTCAATCGCCACATCGGACGCCCGGCTGGCAAAGGGCCGGGCGGCCATGCGCGGGCATGGCGACACCGTCGCCGCAATCGAGGGCCGCTTCGGTGTCTCGCGCCACGTCGTCGCCGCCATCTGGGGTGTGGAAAGCGAATTCGGTGACAAACGCGGGCGCATCCCGGTGGTCTCGGCCACCGCCACGCTGGCCTTTGACGGGCGGCGCGGCGCCTTCTGGGAGGATCAGCTGTTGGCCGCCCTGCGCATCCTTCAAGCGGGCGAGACGACGCCAGACAAGCTGCGCGGCAGTTGGGCCGGCGCCATGGGCCACACCCAGTTCATCCCGACCTCGTACCTCGCTTTTGCCGTGGATTTCGATAGCGACGGGCGGCGCGACATCTGGGGCGACGATCCCGGTGATGCGCTGGCCTCGACCGCGAGCTACCTAGCCCGTAACGGCTGGCGCGGCGGCCTTGCATGGGGTGAGGAGGCGGTGGCCGGCACGATTGCAGGCCGCACGATCCGGCCCCAGGCGGGCGGGCCGCGCTTTACCGTCACGCGCAATTTCGACGTGCTCAAGCACTACAACAACTCTGATTTTTATGCCGCCGCCGTGGGCCACCTGGCCGACCGTCTCGCCGGTGGCGGACCGCTGCGCGGCGATTTTCCGCCGGACGCCAATGGCCTGACCCGCGCGGACCGGATCGCGGTTCAGCGCACGCTGGCGGCGCGCGGCTTTGATGTGGGGACCATCGACGGGGTGATCGGCCCGCTGACCGAGGCGGCGATACGTGACTTCGAGACCGCGCAAGGACTGGAGGTCACCGGACAGGCAAACCGCGCGCTGCTGGCACGGTTGCGCTAGAGTGGGTGCGGGGGCGCGATTGCCAAACCGGTGTCTTGGCGCTACCAGAGGGGCGATACGTGTCAAGCGCAGTTCCAGACAACAGGGCCCGAGATGACCAAGTTCGACAAGACCAAGCTTCCCAGCCGCCATGTGACCGAAGGCCCGCAACGCGCGCCGCACCGGTCCTATTACTATGCCATGGGCATGTCCGAGGAGGAGATTCACCAGCCGCTTGTCGGGGTCGCCTCCTGCTGGAACGAGGCCGCGCCCTGCAACATCGCGCTGGCGCGCCAGGCGCAATCGGTCAAGACCGGCGTGAACGAGGCGCATGGCAGTCCGCGCGAGTTCACCACCATCACCGTGACCGATGGCATCGCCATGGGCCACGAGGGCATGCGGTCGTCCCTGGCCAGCCGCGAGGCCATCGCCGACACGGTGGAACTGACCATGCGCGGCCATTGCTATGATGCGCTGGTCGGGCTGGCGGGCTGCGACAAGTCCCTGCCGGGCATGATGATGGCCATGGTGCGGCTCAACGTGCCATCGGTGTTCCTGTACGGTGGTTCCATCCTGCCGGGGCGGGCGCCGCAGGACGACGAGATCCCCGAAGACTTCCGCACCCGCGACCTGACGGTGCAGGACATGTTCGAGGCCGTGGGCCGCCACCAGAACCAGCAGTTGTCCGACAAGGCACTGGCCCTTCTGGAAAAGGTGGCCTGCCCCAGTTCCGGGGCCTGCGGCGGGCAGTTCACCGCCAACACCATGGCCTGTGTCTCCGAGGCGATCGGGCTGGCGCTGATGAATTCCTCGGGGATGCCCGCGCCGTATGAATCCCGCGACCAGTATGGCGAGGCCTCGGGCAAGGCGGTCATGAACCTTCTGGAACAGAACATCCGCGCCCGTGATGTCGTGACCCGGCAAAGCATGGAAAACGCCGCCCGGGTGGTGGCCGCCACCGGCGGGTCCACCAATGCCGGGCTGCACCTGCCCGCCATCGCTCACGAGGCCGGGATCGAGTTCTACCTCGAGGACGTTTGCGACATCTTCCGCGAGACGCCATACTTCGTCGATCTGAAGCCCGGCGGCACCTATGTGGCCAAGGACCTCTACGAGGCCGGCGGCATCCCGGTGGTCATGAAGGAGCTGCGCAAGGCCGGGCTGATCCATACCGATTGCATCACCGCCTCGGGCCGGGCCATCGGCGAAGAACTGGACCGGATCGAGCGCGAGGCCGATGGCCGTGTTATCTACCCGATCGAGAAACCGTTGACCGAGACCGGCGGGGTGGTGGGCCTCAAGGGCAACCTCGCCCCGCAGGGCGCCATCGTGAAGGTGGCGGGCATCGCGCCCGAGCACCAGGTCTTCAGCGGACCGGCGCGGGTGTTCGAATGCGAGGAAGACGCCTTTGCCGCCGTGCGCCAACGCGACTACGAGGAAGGTGAAGTCATCGTCATCCGCAACGAGGGCCCAGCGGGCGGACCCGGAATGCGCGAGATGCTGGCAACCACCGCCGCACTGTCCGGCCAGGGCATGGGCAAGAAGGTCGCGCTGATCACCGACGGGCGGTTTTCCGGGGCGACGCGCGGTTTCTGCGTCGGCCATGTCGGTCCAGAGGCCGCCCATTGCGGTCCCATCGCACTGATCGCGACCGGCGATGTCATCACCATCGATGCCATCAAGGGCGAATTGAGTGTGGACCTGTCGGAGGACGAATTGGCCCGGCGCAAGGAAAGCTGGGCCGGTCCGCGCGAGACGATCTATGCCAGCGGTGCAGTCTGGAAATTCGCGCAGATGGTGGGCGAGACCTACAAGGGGGCGGTGACCCACCCCGGCGGCAAGGCCGAGAAGCACGTCTACATGGACCTGTGATGCGGCGGCGGGGCCGGGGCACGAAACCCCGGTCCCGCGTCGATCCCTCAGGGCCGCTGCAGACTGCCGGTATCCACCTCGACCCGTTCCGACAGGCTAAGCACGCTGTCATGCAGCAATTGCAGCGCGTAGCGCGGGTTGTGAACCCAGGCGCCGCCGTCCTTGGCGACCACTTGGTAGTTGTAGGCGGCCATCAGCAGGCGTGGCGTCCAGCTGTCATACTGGTTGGGATAGATCGCTTCGCCCGCGTCGATCGTCCCGTCGGCGTTCCCGTCGATGAAGAAATAGGGATAACTGTCCTTGTTGTAGCCGATGGGCTGGCCCGCGACCTCGGTCGCGTAGGTGCGGATCGCCGCGTCCAGGCGCGCGTGCAGCCCGTCGATTTCATCGCGAATGCCACCGCTGGTCACGCCGTCGCCGTCGAAATCGGCGGGCTGGGTACGGATCGCGGTGATGTCGTCGACACCCTGGTGGCAGGCGGCGCAGCTTTCGGTCTCGACCTCGGTGGTATGTGGCTCATGGCAGGCCACGCAGGTATTGGCGCTGGGCACATGGGTGAAGCGGCCAACATAGTTCTGCCCCTCGTACTGGAAGCCGCCGCTCACCTCCGAGCCGTGCATCACCGCAGCGGCCACGCCGTAATGGACATTGATGAAGGCCAGGTCCGCCGACACGGCGTCGAGGTCCATGCCGCCGGTCGCACCGGTCACGCTGTCGGTGGAGGCGCGGCCGGAATGACACATGGTGCAGGTGGCATTGGCGCCGAGCCCCGGGACGGTCACGCCCGAGGGGAAAGGCACCGCGTCCAGCGCCTCGGCCTCCGAGACGTGGCACGATGCGCAGCCGATCACCGTGTTGATCGTGCCGGGATGGTTCACGACCCCGGCCTCGGTGCCGTCGGCGCCCAGCCAATCCAGCATGCCGGTTTCCGAATGGCAGGCGGCACAGGCCTCGGGCACTGCGCCATCCTCGTTCCAGTGCGTGAACGAGGGCGAATCGTAGTCGCCATGCGGCCCCATGAGCCAGGCCTCGGTTATGTCGCTCAGACTCATGTCCTGCGCGGCCAGGGGCGAGGCCGGCGCCAGAAGAAATACTGTCAGGGCAAGGGGCTTGATCGAAAAGGACATGTCGGAATCTCCCGGATCGGATATCATGATCTGCATGACGCAAAGCCCAAGGTAGCACACAAACGGGACGGGACGTTGACCGAAATCAACGACGCGGCCGCCCGGGCGGACGAGGCAAGGGACAATGCACGGAAAGGAAGCAGAGATGCCGGACAAGAGCCATACGAACGACCGGGGTCAGTCCGCGGACAGCACGCCCGTCGGTGCGGAGGGACCGCGCCTGCCCGTCGGCTTGGTGGCCATGCTGTATCTCGTGGTCTGTCTTGCCCCGCTGGCGCTTGCCATGACGCGATCCGTGGCCCCGGCTGCCACCTGGGAAATTGCCGCGGCCGGCCTGGGGCTCGTTGGGCTGGCGGCCATGGCGGTGCAGTTCGTCACTTCGGGCCGGTTCCAGCTGATTTCGGGGCGGCTGGGGATCGACCGTGTCATGGCCTTTCACAAGACCGCCGCCTGGTGGGTGCTGGGCGGGCTGGTCCTGCACCCGCTGGCCTATGTCCTGCCAACCTTTCAAGCCGATCCGGCGCTGGGGCTCGAACGGCTGGTCGCCTACCTGACCCTGCCGCAGTATCTCACCGGCGTCATCGCTCTCGGCGCGCTGGCGCTGCTGGTGCTGGGCTCGGCCCTGCGAGACCGTCTGCCCCTGCCGTACGAAGCCTGGCGTGGGGCGCATGTCGTCCTGGCCATCACGGCCGTCGCTGGCGGTGTGCACCATGCGGCCACCGTTGGCCGCTTCAGTGCCTTGGGGGCGCTCCATGGTTATTGGTGGGGCGTGGGGGCCGCGGTTGCGGGCATCCTTGCGGTGCTCTACGGGCTGCGCTGGGCGCGGCTCCATCGGCAGCCCTTTCGGCTGGCCTCGGTCACGCGGCGGGCGGACCGCATGTGGGAACTGGACATCCAGCCCGCCCCGGGGACCACGTCGCCCCGCTATCGCGCCGGACAGTTCGTCTGGATCACCGAAGGGACGCGGCGGTTTCCGCTTTTCGATCATCCCTTTTCCATTGCCGACAGCCCGCGCCGCGCAGGTCTGAGCCTGATCGTGAAGGAGGCGGGCGATTTCACCGACCGGATCGGCGATCTGACCCCCGGAACGCCGATGGGCGTCGACGGGCCCTATGGCCATTTCACGTTGGAGGGACACGAGGACGACGCGGTGCTGCTGATCGCCGGCGGGGTCGGGGTTGCGCCGATCATGGGCTTGCTGCGCGACCTGCGCGCAGGTGGCCATGATCGTCCCGTCCGTCTGGCCTACGCGGTGGGCACCCCGGCCAACCTGGCCTGCGGAGAAGAGATCGCGGAGGCGGCCGGCGACCTCGACCTTCAGACCCTGCTGCTGAGCGAAACCTCCGGGCCGGACTGGCCGGGCGAAGTGGGGCGGCTGGACCGCGACAGGCTCCAGCACATGCTGCGCGATCTCGATCCGCAGCGGACCATGGCGATGATCTGTGGCCCGGGGCCCATGGTTACGGCGGTGGCCGACACGTTGATCGACCTCGGCCTGCCCATGGACCGCGTCATGTATGAACGGTTCGACTATTCCGAGGGCGCCTCGCGGCTGGACCTGCGGATGCGACGGCGATTCCTCGCGCTGGGCGCTGGGCTGGGCCTCGGGTTGGCTGCATTCGTCCTTGCGCTGGGCTGACGGGACCGTGACCGCGTGTCACCCAGGGTCCGTCTTGCACCAATAGTTTCGATTCGCTACCTGTTGGGCATGACAAGTGCCCAAACCGACCCGGACATGATCGCCGAACTGCTGGTCCACTTGGGCCGGCTCGCGCGCTGCGAGACCGGTGCCGCACGGCTCACCTCGGCGCAATGGGCCTGCCTTCGGTTCTTCGCTCGGGCGAATGACAGCACGCGCACACCCTCGGGCTTTGCCGCGTTCCAGGCCACGACCCGCGGCACCGCCTCTCAGGTCATAAAGTCGCTTGAGGCGCGGGGTCTGTTGGCCCGCCGCCGGTCCGATCAGGATCGACGCAGCGTGCGCTTCGACCTGACCGACAGCGGCGCGATGATACTGGAGCAAGACCCGCTGGGGGACTTGGTGGAGGTCATCGGCGCGCTTGATGCGCCCGAACAGGCCCGATTCCGGGCCAGCCTCACGCGGATCTCCGCGGCCCTTGCCCTGCAACGTGACATGCCCGCCTTCGGCTCGTGCCGGGATTGCGGGCACTTCTCGGACACCGGTGTGGGGGCGCATTGCGCCTGCATGGCTGCAGACCTGGACCGGGGCGAGATCGACAAGCTGTGCGCCAGCTACGACATGGAAACAGGCGGCATGGCGCCCCCTGAAGGAGACTGATCAGATGACCCGAAAAGAGCCCCGCATGATCGCCATCAGCAGTGGCAAGGGCGGCGTGGGAAAATCCACCGTCACGGCCAATATCGCGGTGGCCATGGCCGAGGCGGGCCTTGCCGTGGGGGTGGTGGATGCCGACATCTACGGCCCCTCGATCCCGCGGATGCTGGGCATCGGGGCTGGCAAGCCCGCCATGACCCCCGACGAGAAGGTCGTTCCTGCGCAGGCGCACGGGGTCAAGGTGATCTCCATGGCGATGCTGACGGATGACGATAAACCGGCAATCCTGCGTGGGCCCATGGTGACGAAATACCTGCAGATGTTCGTCCGCCAGGTGGACTGGGGCGAACTGGACGTGCTTCTGCTGGACCTGCCGCCGGGGACCGGCGACATACAACTGACGCTGGCGCAGGCCTTTCCGCTGTCGGGCGCGGTGGTGGTCAGCACGCCGCAGGATGTCAGTCTCAAGATCGCGCAGCGAGGCCTGCGCATGATGGAACAGGTCAACGTGCCGATCCTGGGCGTGATCGAGAACATGAGCGGCTTTACCTGTCCGTCCTGCGGGACCGTCACGCATATCTTTCACCAGGGTGGGGGCGAGACCATCTCCAGGGACCTGGGCGTTGAGTTCCTGGGCAAGGTGCCGCTGGACCCGCATGTGGTCGATTGCGGCGACGAAGGTCGCCCGCTGGTTCAGGCCGCGCCCGACGGGCCGGCCGCCCGGGCCTATCGCGACATTGCCGCCGCGTTGGGCGGTGGGGGTGACGGGGCCGCCGGAATCGTCACGCCTTTCGACTGGCACCCGGCCGAGGGGCGGGGCCAGCCCGCGCCGGTCGCGGCTCAGCCGGATGGGCCGGCCAACCGACTGGCGGCGCTGGACCACGACGCCTCCGGCTTGATGCTGCGTTGGGCCGACGGGGCCGAGCAGCGGCTGGCCGACCGCGATCTGCGTCTCGCCTGTGCCTGTGCCAAGTGCCGCGACGAGATGTCGGGCACGCCCCTTCTTGATCCCGCGAGTGTCCCGCTCGACATTTCCCTGACCCGGGTCTGGAGCGTGGGCAATTATGCCCTGGGCCTGGCCTTCAGCGACGGGCACGACACCGGGATCTACACCTTCAAGGCCCTGCGCGAGATGCAGGGGGCGGAGATGGAGGATGTCTGAGGCTGCCACGCAACGCCGTATCCGCGCCCAGGCCTCGGCCCGAGACGCGCAGGTCATGGGCTTCGTGCTGGACAACGAGGTTCAGACGGGCCGGACGGCGCGATTCGACGGCCCGGCGGATGCGCCGCTGTCAAAGGCGCTCTTCGGGGTCTCGGGCGTGGTCCGGGCCGAGGTCAGCGGCGCGACGATCTGGGTGCAGAAGGCTGACGCGGCCGACTGGGCCGACCTGAAACCGGCCATCGCGGCGGCCATTCGCACGGTGCTGGATTTTACCGAAACGCCGCTGGGGCAGGGGGCCGCGGACAGCGCGTCGGACACTGCCCTGCTGCAACGCGTCCAGGAATTGCTGGAGGCCCAGGTCAACCCCGCCGTTGCCGCGCATGGCGGGCATATCTCGGCCGAAGGGGTCGAGGATGGCATCGTCTACCTGCGCATGTCCGGCGGCTGCCAGGGCTGCGCCGCTTCGGCGGCGACCCTGCGCCAGGGTGTGGAACGGATGCTGCGCGCCGCCCTGCCGCAGGTCGTGGATATCGTTGATGTCACCGATCACGAGTCTGGCACCAATCCGTTCTATACCCGCGACTCGGGTAGCTCGCCCGTGTTCAACCGCCCCGTTCCCCCCGGTGTCATCGACCGCGAGGACGGCCAAGTCAGCGTCGATCCCGATTACCTTGGCCCCCGGCTGGGCCTGACACCCGAGACGCTGCGCGCCGGCATGCAGCGCGGCGATGTCGTCGGCGTGACCGAAACCGGCGAGGGGGCGGACGCGGGCAAGACCCGCATCGTGATCCGCAGCCCCACCCGGGCCTGGGCCGCCGAGATTGCCGAGGATGGCAGCGCCCGCGAGATCCCGCCGCCGCCGCCCGCCGAGGACGCCGCCGGGCAGGAAAGTGCCCTGTCCGCGCGGGTGCGCGCTTATCTGGTCGGGCTGAAGGGCGACACGGCAACCGTGACCTACGGCGCATTGGCCCGCGCACTCGGGCTGTGGCAGCCCGGTTCGGTGCGCCGGGTGACCGCCGCGCTGGAGTCCACAATGCGCGCCGATGCCGCCGAGGGGCGCCCGTTCATCGCCGCCCGTGCCGTGGGCCGGGGTCGGGACGCCCTGCCCGGCAAGGGCTTCTTTGACCTGGCCGTCGCGTTGGGCCGCGGCCCGACGGCCGGTGAAAGTGAGCAGGATTACCACGCCCGCGAACTGTCCGGGCTGGCGGGCCGAATGGACGACGCGGCCGGGGCCTGACCGCACCATGCCCTTGCACCCGGCCGCGGGCGCGCCCTGGGCGTGGACGAAAAGGAAGGGGATGTCTTGGCGTTCGATTTCCAAGCCGTGGTGATCGGGGGCGGGGCCGTCGGTCTTGCCTGCGCCGCCGCACTTGGGCGGGGCCTCGGCCCGACCCTCGTGCTGGAGGCCGGCGCGCAGTGGGGTGCGGGTATCTCCTCGCGAAACAGCGAGGTGATCCACGCCGGGCTCTACTATCCCACCGGAAGTCTCAAGCACCGGCTCTGCCTGCGCGGGCGGCGCATGCTTTATGACGACCTCGCGCGCCGGGGCATTCCCCATCGCAAGTGCGGCAAGCTGGTCGTTGCCACCGACGACGATGAACTGGCGGAGATCGAGGCCCTGGCCCGGCGCGCCCGCGACAACGGGGTCGAAGGGGTGCGGATGCTGGGCCGGGACGCCGTGGCGCGGATGGAACCTGAGTTGCACACCGCAGGTGCGCTATGGTCCGCCGAGACCGGCATCTTCGACAGCCATGCCCATATGCTGGCGCTGGTGGGCGATATCGAGGGGGGCGGTGGCCATGTCGTTGCCGCGGCCCCGCTGGAGGGTGCATCGCCCCACGCGGGCGGTTATCGGCTGCGCACCGGCGGTGCTGACCCGGCCGGGATCACGACCCGCGTCCTCGTCAATGCCGCAGGGCTTGCCGCCCCCGATGTTGCCGCCCGGATCGAGGGGATGCCCGCCGGGGCGATTCCCCGCCAGCGTTTTGCCAAGGGCTGCTATTTCGGCCTGACCGGTCGGTCCCCCTTCCGGCACTTGATTTATCCCGCGCCCGTGGATGGTGGGCTTGGGGTTCATGCCACCATCGACCTTGCCGGGCGCGTGCGCTTTGGCCCTGATGTCGAGTGGCTGCCGCCCGAGGCGACGGTTTCCGGTCTGGACCATGCCGTGCCCGCCGAACGCGCGGCCACGTTCGAGACGGCGATCCGTCGTTACTGGCCGGGCCTGCCCGAGGGGGCGCTCTTTCCTGACTACGCCGGCATTCGTCCGAAACTGAGTGAACCCGGCGCGCCGGCCGCCGATTTCCTGGTTCAAGGAACGCCGGATCACGGGTTGCCGGGCCTGGTGAACCTCTTTGGAATCGAGAGCCCGGGCCTGACGGCCTCGCCTGCCATTGCAGAACAGGTCATGGGACTGCTGGCACCCGACGTCTGAGCGCCCCGGCAATCCCGCCCGCCCCAGGTGCGTCCAACTCGGGAAACTGATGCAGGCGCGTCCTGCAATCGAAACCCTGCAGACAGGTTTTCAAGGGATCCCGGACTTCAAGAGACCTGGCGGCAGCCAAGCTTGGCGGGAACGCCGGACGGTCCTCTTGAGGTGCTGCGCAGGGGCGCGAGCCGGTATTGAAAGGACCTCGTCCTCGATGGTGCCGGTGCGGCCCGACAGACGCCGAGACGGCAAGACTTGCCCGGTCGAACTGCCTCGAGCGTGACGGGCCGCATCGGACGGGGCTTCGACAGCCTGAAAATGGTAGCGCCACCCTTGGCACGGATGCTTGATAACCGCGGTGAGCCAAATGGGCCGCCGCCAAAGCCAGGGTCACTTGAAACGCCATAACGCGAAATGGTACTGAAAAGGCGGGTTCGTGGTATTCAATGTTATCCGACACATGAAACCGCGCCAGAGATGGGCGCATCGAAAGGAACGGGACCTGAAGCTCGGGAAACTCGGCATTGTAAAAGTGTTGCGAAACGTGGCCACCACCAATGGTCTGCGCCGGTGCCGGCATCTTGTCCGGTCGGAAGACGGCGCTGCCAGTGGGCCGTTCATGGCACGAGGGCAAAGCAAGCAAGTTGTCTGGGAAGAACCGAACCGGGCCAATACGCCAGAGCTCCAGATCGGCCGAAGCGGGGGCCGTTATTCGACCGTGACGGGTGTCTGGTGGCTGGACGAAACCCGGTTCATCGCTGCTCACCGCAGCGGAATGATGCTGGCGGTGTTTTCGAAGGACCATCTCGATGGTCCGGTCTGGTCGGGTCCCATCGACCACGTCAGCGATGACATCGCGGCCAAACAGATCACGCCCTCCACATGGGAAATCGCCGTCAGCGGTTGCTGGGATTGTATTTACAGCCGGTACCACCTGCGTGAAACGGACGCGGGGTTCGAGATCGACACGCTGGACCGGTTGGCGCATGGCTCCAAGGATTTCTGTCACGGCGTCGCCTATGATGCGTCCGGAGGCCTTTGTTATTCGATCCATACAGGCAAACGCCCCCGCTTCGGTATCGGTCGCGATAGCTACAAGTTGCCGGCACCATGGGGTGTGCGCGATCTTTGCCACGATCCGGTTCGTCACCGGTATCTTGCGGTCGCGGTGTCCGCGAACCCGCGCCGAACGGCATACAGCGGCGTTCAGACCAGCCTCTGGACCCTCGATGAGGGCGACTCCAAGTGGGCGTGCATGGCCGCTTACAACAATGTTCATTCGGACGCACTGGACGTCTGGAACGGCCATGTCTGGATACCGGATCAGGTTGGCAACCGGCTCCTGGCCTTGAACGCCGACACAGGGGCGGTTGACGCCATATTCGATGGTGATGCTCTTGATTTTCCCCACGGATTGGGGATTTCGGCCGAGGGTGTCATCGCCGTCACGAACTATGGGTCGAGCAGCATCATCCTCGCCGCGGCTGATGAACTGCTTGGCTCGGTTGGCGTATCTGGCGGACTTGGCCGTGTCTCGACCGGTTGAGCTCCGGCTTGCCGGACCGGCGGAGAAGGAAAAGGACGGCCCGATCAACAGCTGCGATGAACAGCTTGGACCACGCCAGGTCCTGTCAATGGGATAGGGAGCGGGTCACTCAAAATGCCGCGGCCGGGAGATGTGACCGGCAATCATGGATTGAAGGGCGTTCAGATGACCAGGATCGGTGTCGGAGCGATCACGCGGCGTCGGCATGACATGCTTTCCGACCTGCTAGACAGCTATTCGACAATGCGTGTGCCGGATGGCTGTGAAGTGGTTTTCATATTCGTGGAAAACGACACCGAATTGACGATCCGGACCATGGTTGACCTGTTCTCGCGTCGGACCGGTCACCCCGCCGAAGTGGCGTTGGAACCTCGGCAAGGCATACCCATCGCGCGAAACAGGGTTCTCGACATCGCGGTGGCGGCGGAGTGCGACCACCTGACCTTTGTCGATGATGACGAAACCGTTGACCCCGATTGGTTGACCGTTCTCCATGCGGTTGCTTGGCAGCGCGATCTTGATCTCGTCGGTGGACCGGTCAGATACAAGGCCCCGGACGCGGTCGAACTGACCTGGCGGCAAAGAGCCGTTCTCCAACAGGTGAAGTGCCAGGCGAAGCGCGCCGGAGAGCGGCGGAAAACGAGAGTTGAAGCGGGCCGGGATGAAACCATACCGGTCTACACCAACAATTGGATGCTCCGTTTGGCGGCACAAAAAGACACTGGCGTTCGCTTCGATGAAAGGCTGCGTTTCACCGGCGGGTCGGACAAGAAGTTCTTCGAGGATATCAAGGCGGCCAACGGTTCGACAGGTTGGGCACCCGATGCAATGGTGTCCGAGGTCTGGCCGGTCTCGCGCCTGACGTTCCGATATTATTACAGCAGGTGCCGCGATCAGGCCGCGACTGCCATGGCACGCAAGAAAAAGCGGTTCTTGAAGCTTGAAGTCACGGTCTTCTTGCTGTGGGGGATGCTGCGTGCATGCGTGCTGGCCATGGTCGGCATTTTCGATCGGGGTGTCTCGTTCGCCCGGGCCTGCAGGGTCGCAGGAACAACGGTTGGGCGAACCCGCGCGGTCTTCGGGTATTCGAGTTCGCATTACGATCCAGGCAGGTCCTGCGTGCATGAAACGCATGAATAGCCGGATCGCACCCGACCGATTTGGGGAAAAACGCAGGGGGCTTCCAGAACGGCCGGTGCATGGATCTGCGGCCGGCACTTCAATGTCGCCTGTCAACTCGTGGCGGCGGGGTGCCTCGAAGAATTGCGGGCCTCAGTGATCGGGAATTGCCAAGCGATGCAACCGCGCAAAACCGAGACGGTGTGTCAGAGGGCAAGACCGACGCAGGCAAGGAATTCGCGGAGTGCGCGAACGACTGACCTGCTAAGTCGCTGAAATAAAATGGAGGCGAGTACCGGAATCGAACCGGTGTACACGGATTTGCAAGACTAGGTATATATTTGAAATAGCCTAACTTTTTGTTTAGAGGGCGCACGCGGTTGCCCGGAACGAATGGCGAATGTTTAGATGGAAAGGATGACTAGTGTTCTGCACATCACGCAACATGTCTTTGTGAAAGCAGCCTTGAGGCGAGAGCACAAATATCTTGAGCGAAAGTGTCAGGTGACGTCAGTCTGCGCTTCCACGACATTCATGCATCGCGCGGCATGGGCCAGGTTCATACACGACGGGCGTATTATGTTGAAAAACTCGTACTTGATCGAAGCGTAGGTCGCTGATTCAATCCTTTTGGCAGGGAGGGATTGGCGATGATGGGACCAAGACAAGAAGCTCAGGCGGCGTTGTTTTACGAGTTCTCGCTGGAGGACCACGTCCCGCAAGATCATCTGCTTCGGTCGATTGATCGCTTTGTCGATCTCAGCAGCATCCGGGCCCATCTTTCGGATTTCTACAGCCACACGGGCCGCCCGTCGGTCGATCCAGAGCTGCTGATCCGCATGCTTCTCGTCGGCTATTGCTTCGGCATTCGGTCGGAGCGGCGGCTTTGCGAGGAGGTGCATCTGAACCTGGCCTATCGCTGGTTCTGCCGTCTCGATCTAAATGACCGGGTGCCAGATCATTCTACGTTTTCCAAGAACCGGCATGGCCGTTTCCGCGAAAGCGAACTGCTGCGTCATCTGTTCGAGACGACGGTTGCGCGGTGCATAGAGGAAGGACTGGTGAGTGGTCAGCGCATGGCAATCGATGCGAGCCTGATCGAAGCGGACGCGAACAAGCAGAACTCCACGCCGAAGGAAGAGTGGGACGCATCGAGCATCGATCCGGCAGATGCGCCCCGTGCGGTCCGCGAGTATCTCGACACGCTGGACGAAGCCGCATTCGGTGCCGCCAGCGAGGTGCAGCCGAAGTTCACCTCCCATTCCGACCCGGCGAGCCAATGGACGGCAGCGCGCAAAGGGCCTGCTTTCTTTAGTTATTCCGACAATTACCTGATCGACACGGACCACGGCGTCATCGTTGATGTCGAAGCAACGAGGTCGATCCGGCAGGCCGAGGTCGGGTCGACCAAGACCATGCTGAACCGCGTGAAGGCAAAGTTCGATCTGCATCCCGAGCGTCTGATCGCAGACACGGCCTACGGCACTGGCCCGATGTTGGGCTGGCTTGTCGGCCAAAAGATCGCACCACACATCCCGGTCTTCGATAAATCCGGAAGGAACGATGGAACCTGGACCCGTGCCGACTTCGAATGGGACGCCGAGAACGACCAATACATCTGCCCCGAGGGCCATGCGCTGAAGCAGTTCCGGCGCAACTACTCAGACCCCAACCGGGGGCCATCGGGCAAAGGCACGGCGCGGTATCGCGCCTTGAAGGAGGTCTGTCAGGCCTGCCCCTCCAAACCCAAATGCTGCCCAAACGCCGACGCGCGGAAGATCACCCGCGAAGAGCACGAAGACGCCCGCCAGGTTGCCCGCGACATCGCCAAAACCAAGCAATACGAAATATCGATGAAGCTCCGAAAGAAGGTCGAGATGCTCTTCGCGCACCTCAAACGCATCCTCGGCTTGGGGCGGCTTCGATTACGTGGCCCATGCGGAGCAAACGACGAATTCCTCCTCGCCGCAACCGCCCAGAACCTCCGGAAACTGGCCAAGATTTTTCCTGCACCGCAGCAAACGCGAAAAGCCTGATCAGAAAGGCGCTCGCGCACCATTCTGACAACCACTTTCTGCGCTAGCAACACGTTGTTTTTCCACAGAATCGGCGGGGAGCTGACATTCGATGCACGCTCAAAAGCTTCAGTTTGGTTGGTTAAAGCGGACATGCGCAGACCAATCCTGAGACAAGTTTACGCTGTCGTGCTCTGAGTTCTGCTCCGCCGGCCACCTCCACTCTACGCGGCTCAGCGTCGCGAAAAACGTGAAGTTCTGTCGCCCCACCCGAAGGTTTAGCATAGAACATATTGCACGTCGGGATTTCAGCTCTTTGCTTAAATTGCTCTGCAGTGGGTTGGTTGCCGTGACAGACCTCACTGGTTTGCCGGTGCGCTGCGACACGCAACGCACCGGACCAGGTTACCACGCGTTGTAAGCCAGATACTTGCCCGACATTTCGACCTTCACGCGGTCGCCCTTTTCGTGCGGCACGCGTGTAACCGACATGTCGAAGTCGATGGCGGACATGATGCCGGTGCCGAATTTCTCCTCGATCAGCGCCTTGAGGGTGGGGCCGTAGACGCCGACGATCTCGTAGAAGCGGTAGATACAGGGATCCGTCGGTACGGACTGTTCCCATACCTTCGTCGGCGGCTCCGCGAGGACGGAGGCGGCCTCCTGCGGCAGACCCATCGTGGCGACCAGCGCCTCGGCTTTTTCCTGCGGGAAGCCGTTCATGCCCATGCAGGCCGAATGCGTCCAGACCGGCGACATGTCGATCTTCTCGGCGATCTGCTCCCAGGTGAGCCCGGCCTGCTTTTTCGCAGACAGGATCATCATGGTCGCGTCTTCCTTGGTCATCATGCTGGGCACCTCGTGATTATCCTTCATCGTGTCCTCCTCTTGGTTGGTCTCAGAGCCCGAGCGCGGTCAGGCCCGGGTGGTCTTCGGGGCGCGGACCTTTCGGCCAGCGGAACTTTCGGTCGGCCTCCGGGATCGGCAGGTCGTTGATCGACGCGTGTCGCACGGCCATGCGGCCCGTCGCATCGAACTGCCAGTTCTCGTTGCCGTAGGACCGGACCCAGTGGCCTTCGGCATCGTGCCATTCATAGGCAAAGCGCACCGCGATGCGGTCGCCCCCGTCATGGGCCCAGATCTCCTTGATCAGGCGGTAGTCGTGTTCGCGTTCCCATTTGCGTGTCAGGAACGCCTCCACCTCCGCCCGGCCGGACAGGAATTCCGAACGGTTCCGCCAGACCGTGTCGGCGGTGTAGGCCAGTGCCACCCGGGCCGGGTCACGGCTGTTCCAGGCATCTTCGGCCATGCGCACCTTGCGGACAGCGTCGTCGCGCGAAAAGGGCGGCACCGGCGGGCGCAGATCTGTCTGGGCGGTCATCGGCTTACCGCGGGATGGCGCGCAGCGGCGGCTTCGGTCTGCTGTCGTCATCGGCCGCGGCGGTTGGGCCGGCCTCGGTGCGGTCGATCCGCACCGTCTCGGGGCTCTGGGCCGCACCGCCGGATTTCTGGCCGGCAAGCTCCTTCGAACGGTGGCCGAGAAAATGCACCAGGTGGTTCCGGATCGCGTAGTAGTTGGGGTGATCCACGATCTCCGTGCGCACGCGCGGGCGGGGGATCGTGATCTCTACCGATTCCGCCACGCGGGCGAAGGGGCCGTTTGTCATCAGCAGGATTCGGTCGGCCAGCAGGATCGCCTCGTCGATGTCATGGGTGATCATGAACACCGTCTGCTCCGTATCGCTCCAGACCTTGATGAGTTCCTCCTGGATCGTGCCGCGCGTCAGCGCGTCGAGGGCGCCGAACGGCTCGTCCAGAAGCAGCAGCTTGGGCTGGTTGGCGAACGCTCGCGCGATGGACACGCGCTGCCGCATGCCCCCCGATAGCTGAGCGGGTTTGCGGTGGATCACGTCACCCTCGAGGCCGACCTTGGCGAGGAACGTCTTGGCGTGCTCCTGCACCTTGTCCTTGGACCAGTCGGGGTAGCGCGCCTTCACGCCGAAGGTCACGTTCTTCAGCGCCGAAAGCCAGGGCAGCAGGGAGTAGTTCTGGAACACCACCCCACGGTCGAGGCTGGGCCCGGCCACTTCGAACCCGTCCATCTTGACGACGCCCTCGGTCGGCTCCGCGAGCCCGGCGAGGATGTTCATGATGGTGGACTTGCCGCAGCCCGAGTGCCCGAGAATGCAGACGAATTCGCCTTTTTCGACACCGAAGGTGGCATCCTCGAACACGGTGAGCGTGCCGCCCGCGCCGTCCGGGAACCGCTGGGTCAGCCGTTCGATCGACAGAAACGGTTTGGTCATGGGACGTCTCCTTTACTCGGTGTAGGCGACGGCGCGCTGCAGGACGCCGAAGGCGCTATCCAGCAGCATGCCCACCACACCGATCATGAGGATGGAAAAGATGACCGAGGTCAGGTCGAGGTTGTTCCACTCGTTCCAGACGTAGTAGCCAATGCCGGTTCCCCCCACGAGCATCTCGGCGGCGACGATGACCAGCCACGCGATCCCGATCGAGATGCGCATGCCCGTGATAATCGTCGGCGCGGCAGCCGGCAGGATCACGGTGAACGCGGTCTTGAAACTGCCGAGTTCGTGGGTTCGGGCGACGTTGACCCAGTCGGCGCGCACGCCGGCCACGCCAAAGGCGGTGTTGATGAGCATCGGCCAGATCGAACAGATGAAGATGACGAAGATGGCGCTAAGCTCGCTGTCCTGGATGATGAACAACGCAAGCGGCATCCACGCCAGCGGCGAAATGGGCCTAAGCACCTGCACATAGGGGTTGAGCGCCTTGAAGGCGAGCGGCGACATGCCGATCAGGAACCCCAGCGGGATCGCCACCAGCGCCGCAAGGAAATAGCCCGAAAGCACGCGGTAGATCGAATAGCCGATCTGGATGCCGATGCCCTTGTCGTTCGGACCCGCGTCGTAAAACGGGTCCGATAGTTGCTCCCACGCCTTTGCGAACACGTCGGACGGGGGCGGCACGCCAGCGCGCTCCTCCCCGAGGCCCATCAGGCGTTCGTATTCGGTCAGGTCCTCTGCCGCCGTTTGCGCCGGGATGGCGGCCTCCCATACCAGGAGGCCGACCGCCAGCATGACGATGGACAGAAGCGCCGCACGCATATTGAGGCTGAGCGTCACGCTGGGCATGGCTTATTTCTGCCCGATGGGGAAGCTGGCCACATACGCCTCGGGCTCGGCCGGATCGAAGGTCTTGCCCATGATCGTGTGCGATTTGTAGGTGACGTCCGGCGCCTCGTAGCCGAGATCCTCCATCACCTTTTTCGCATCTGCCGCCAGATAGACTTGCTCGGCCACGGCGCGGTAGTCGATGTCGCCCTCGATATAGCCCCAACGCTTCATCTGAGTCAGGATCCAGACGCCCATGGAATGCCACGGGAACGGGTCGAAATCGATCCGGTCGGGCACGCGCTGCACCTCGCCCAAGCCATCGGCGAAGGTGCCGGTCAGCACTTGTTCGATCACCGGGACGGGCTGGTTCAGGTAGTTGGTCGGCGCGATAGCCTCGGAGATTTCGCTTCGATTATCGGGGTTCGATGCATACTGCGTCGCATCGATGATCGATTTCAGCAGCGCGCCGTAGGTGTTTGGCAGCTCCTGCGCGAAGGACAGCGGCGCGGCGAAGGCGCAGCACGGATGGCCTTCCCAGATCTCTTTGGTGAGGATGTGGATGAAACCGATGCCTTCCCAGACCGCGCGCTGGTTGAACGGGTCGGGCGACAGGTAGCCGTCCAGGTTGCCGGCGCGCAGGTTCGCGACCATCTCCGGCGGCGGCACCACGCGGATCTGGATGTCGACATCCGGGTCTAGGCCGAATTCCGCCACGTAGTAGCGCAGCAGGAAGTTGTGCATCGAATATTCAAACGGCACGCCGAAGGTGAAACCCTTCCACTGCGTCGGGTCGCGCTTGTCGAGATGCTCATTGGACAGCACGATCGCTTGCCCGTTGATGTTCTCGACCGCGGGCATGATGTAAGGCTCGGCCACCGATCCTGCACCCAGCGTCATCGCCAGCGGCATCGGCGTCAGCATGTGGCTCGCGTCGTATTCGCCCGACAACGACTTGTCGCGCGCCACGGCCCAGCCGGCCGTCTTGATGACCTGCGCGTTCAGCCCGTAACGGTCGTAGAACCCCATCGGCTGCGCCATGATGATCGGTGTGGCGCAGGTGATCGGCACGAAGCCGATGTTCAGGTCGGTCTTTTCCGGCGGCCCGAGATTGTCGAGGATCGCGGCCTTT
>Ga0209931_1000139_pt1 | contig 40151 bp, 53 predicted proteins | sample SalPonR1_B_D1_MG_FD_185697 | JGI IMG/M metagenome (GOLD analysis project Ga0209931, IMG submission 185697) | Salt pond soil microbial communities from South San Francisco under conditions of wetland restoration - Salt Pond MetaG R1_B_D1_MG... ...
CTAATGTTTTGTTATGAGATATTATTAATGTAGGTTTATTAAGCTTAGATATCACATTAGCCATGGTAAAAGTTTTACCAGAACCAGTAACCCCCATTAATGTCTGATATTTCTTACCACCTAAAAATCCCGAGTAAAGCTTTTCTACGGCCTCGGTTTGATCCCCCATCATTTTATAATCAGATACTAGTTTGAAATCCATTCAAGCCTTCCTTCGAACATTTGTTCTCTAAGTGATATTATACTATGAATAAAATTTATTTCAATGCCTTAGTTATTTAAAAACCGAGGAAGCACCCTCGGTTTAATTTTTTATTCCTTAGGTTTTCTATAAAACCTACCACCTAAATACTTAGTTTCAACCATATTTACAAATGCATTGTCATCGGTTTCTTTTATTGCGTTTATAACTCTGTCCGATTCTTCAGAAGAAACCACCGAATAAAGCATGTTTCTTTCCTTGCCTTTATATAAACCCTGTCCTTTGAACAAAGTGGCATCGTGATTCGTAAGATTAATTATCTTCTCATAAACCTCATTTGGCTTGTCAGTTATAATGAAAAGAGTTTGCTTTTGCTGTCTTTTATATAATGTCTGTATAAGCTGAGTTGTTGCATATTGAAACAGTATAGAATACATCGCCTTATCGATCCCAAACAATATTCCTGCAATTATTAAAATAATTACATTGGCGAATAATATGTAGTTCCAAACATCTATACCTTTCTTCTCGGACATATATATCGATATAAAGTCTGTCCCTCCACCACTGGCTCCCACAATCAAACAAAGACCTATGGCTATACCATTCAACATGCCTCCAAATATACTGATAAGCAAAATATCATAAGTTACATTAATTATAGGCAATATATCAATCAGCAAACTGGTTAGCACTATAAAATAGAGGGAATAAAAAGTAAACTTTTTGCCAATATATCTTAATCCTATCCATATAGGGATCATATTTATAGGTACGTATATCGCCGTATAAGGTATAGATATTTGAAAAAACATTTGAGCGACTCTTTGAATCAAAATTGTTACACCTGCAAAACCTCCAGGATAAAGTCCTCCAGTTGTAACAAAGCTATCAATGTTAAATGCAGATATCGATGCACCTATCGTCAATACTGCTAACCTAAATAATTCCTTTTTTAAACCATTATTGGTTTCGATTAAATCCATTTTCCCCCTTAAAGTTTACAAACATCTATCCATTTTAATGAATTGGAATACTTATATAGCTCATCGCAATTAAGCTCTATTGCACTATTTGAACTTCCACATGCAGGAAAGATTGTTTCAAATCTTTTTAATGATTCATCACAATATATTTTCACATTTTCATTTTTGATTCCGAAAGCACAAACTCCACCAATCTCATGGCCTGTATATTCAAGTACCTCTTCCGGTTTTAGCATTTTTGCTTTTTTCCCAAATTCTTCCTTAAATTTCTTATTGTCAATTCTTGCATCCCCTGCAGTTTGAACTAAAATGCAACCATTTCCATCCAAGAAAGATAACGTCTTGCAAATTCTTCCGCCTTCTACATTTAATGCCTTAGCTGCCAGTTCTACAGTTGCGCTAGATACATCAAACTCCATTATTCTTTCATTTATTCCGCATTCTTCAAAATGCTCTTTCACTAACTCTATTGACATAATTCCTACCTATTATATATATTTGCATAATCGCATAGTAATTATATCATTTCATTAAAATATTACAAGCAAATGTTAATTGAAAAGCATGTGAATAATATGTGGCTATTGTAAAATTATAAATCACATTAAGCTATATTTGTTTTTTTACACAATAATTTAAATTTTTCTTTATTTTTATTGACATAATAGCAGCCATGGTGCTATAATAACTCCATTAGTTGAAAACTATGCAATTATTTCATTTATACATTTACGGAGGTTTTTATGGAAAAGGATAACAATCGTGGCCAGTGGGGAAGTAATTTTGGCTTTCTTATGGCTGCTGTAGGTTCAGCAGTAGGCCTAGGGAATCTTTGGGGTTTCCCTTACAAAATGGGAGCAGGCGGAGGATTTGCCTTCCTATTACTTTATTTAGTACTCGTAGTATTCGTAGGATACGTTATACTAAATACGGAACTAGCATTAGGTAGAAAAACAGGAACTGGTGTTTTGGGCGCATATAAAGCTGTAAGCGAAAAATACGCAGTAGTCGGTTGGATGGGTGCTATCGCTCCTTTCTTAATCATAGGTTTCTACAGTTTACTTGGTGGTTACTGTATCAAATATGCTGTTGCAAACTTTGGCGATATCTTCGGCGCAAGCTGGGGAGTTGGCGGCGAAGATGGTGTAGGTTACTTCGTAGCATTGTTCGAAAACAGATTTGAAAGTAGTATCTATACTATAATATTCTTAGCTCTTGCTCTAATAGTAGTGCAAGCAGGCGTTTCTAAAGGTATAGAAAAGTTCACTAAAATTGCAATGCCAGCATTATTCTTTATGTTAATAATCGTTATTATTAGAAGTGTAACACTTCCTGGCGCAGCTGAAGGTCTTGCATTTATGTTTAAACCTGACTTCTCAGTATTCCAAGGAACTGGATGGATTACAGTACTTTCTTCTGCAGGTGGGCAAATGTTCTTTACATTATCCCTTGGTATGGGTATTATGGTTGCCTATGGATCATATCTACCAAAAAATGAAAACATTAATAAAAATGCAATGATTATCCCAGCAGCTGATACCATAATTGCTATCATGGCAGGTATGGCTATAATGCCAGCAGTAGCTTCTGCAGGTCAAGAATATGGCGCAGGCCCTGGATTATTATTCATGACATTACAAACAATATTTAATGGAATGGGCGGAGCTGGAGCAATCTTCGGATTCATATTCTATCTATTAGTATTTATCGCAGCAATTACTTCTGCAATATCACTATTAGAAGCTATCGTTTCTATTCCAGTTGATAAGCACTTAAAATCAACCGGTGTTAATAAGAGAAAACAGTATACTTGGATTATAGGTATAGCTGCTATGATAGAAGGGATTATAATTGCATTAGATGGTTTAGGAACTTATTTGCCACCAATGTTTGGAAGATTCTGTTGGTTAGATGGATTTGATCTAATTGCAGAAGGTATATTGATGCCTCTTGGCGCATTCTTAACAGCTGTAATCTTCGGATGGATTAGAAAAGACTTCGTTGTTGATGAAATTGCTTCATCTAGCGAATTCAAGAGTAAAAACTTCTATATATTCTGTCTAAAATATATTGCACCAATTATGATGCTATTTGTATTAATTGGTCAGATAAACTCATTCTTCGGATTAGGTTGGTTCTAAAAAAGTTAATTATAAAAAGGGTTATATTATATATAAAAGCAGCGACAAATTTGTCACTGCTTTTATTTTACTAGATTAGATTAGCTATTATTTTTAAGTACCTTGAATCTATTTCATCAAATCTATTGTATTGAGTACTGTCTACATCCAGTACTCCAACAACCTCATCATTTTTTATGATTGGTATCACCATTTCTGAATTTGTATCAGAATCGCAAGCTATATGCCCGGCAAACTCATGAACATTTGGTACTACTAAAGTTTCCTTTTTTAAAACTGCCCTGCCACATACACCGCTACCCACATTTATTCTAACGCAAGCAGGTTTTCCTTGAAATGGTCCTAAAACAAGACTTCCTTCTTTCAATAGGTAAAACCCCACCCAATTAATGTCGCTTAGAAATTCATTTAACGCTGCAGATATATTAGCCATATTAGCGATAGCATCCATCTCTCCGTCAATCAAGGCTTCACACTGCATAATAAGCATTTCGTAAGATTTTATCTTTTTAATCATTACAGAACTCTCCTACCTTCAACAGCCTTTAGTAGGGTGATTTCGTCAGCATATTCTAAATCCCCCCCGACAGGTATTCCATGGGCTATTCTAGAAACCTTAATGCCTGAAGGTTTTAGAAGTCTAGCTATATACATAGCAGTAGCTTCACCCTCAATGTTGGGATTTGTGGCCACAATAACTTCATTAATCTGGCTATCTTGTAATCTCTTTATTAATGATTTCAAATTGATGTCATCTGGCCCTATGCCATCCATTGGAGATATAACTCCATTTAAAACATGATACTGGCCCGTGTATTCTTTAATTCTCTCCATTGCGATAATGTCTTGAGGGTTTTCAACAACGCAGACTATATCTTGCTTTCTTCCTTTGTCACTGCATATGTGACAAGGATCTGTATCAGTCAAATTACCGCATACTGAGCAATAATGAAGATTGCTTTTGGCTTCTACTATTGATTTAGCCAATGTTTCTGCCTCATTATCTTCCAATGATAATATATAAAAAGCAAGTCTCTGTGCCGTTTTCCCCCCAATACCTGGAAGTTTTGAAAGTTCATTAATTAATTTATTTAAAGATTTTGGATATTGTTTCATTACATCGTTCCCGGCAAATCTAATCCACCTGTTAATTTAGACATCTCATTATTTGACATCTCATCAATCTGTCTTATTCCTTCGTTTACTGCCGCAATTATTAAATCTTGAAGCATTTCAACATCATCCGGATCTACAACCTCAGGATCTATATTAAGTTTTGTAACTTCCTTTTTACCATTTACCGTAACTTCCAAAGCACCTCCACCCGCGGTAGTTGTTATCTCTTTTTCATCCAATTCTGATTGCATTACTTCCATCTGCTTCTGCATTTCTTGCATCTGTTTTAATTGTTGTTGCATGTTGCCGCCAGAACTTTTTTTGTTGGGTTTTTTACCTGCTCTCATTCCTTTTCCCATTATTTATTCACCTCTTTTAATTTATTTTATAGCTAAATCTATGTTTAAGTTACTTTTTAAAGCCTCTGCTATACTTTCGGCCTCATTTACATTAACAGCTTCTTTATCTCCATTTTTTACAACTAGTATATTAATATCTTTGTTTAAAACTAATGTTGCCGCTTTTTTAATCAAATCCCTATCTTTTTCCACATAACCTACTCTATTGGGATTAATTATCGCAAGCTTTAGTTCTTTCTCTGTTGCCTCTATTAACTTACAACTCCTACCAACCAAGGTTCTAAAACTACTACTTTCTTTTGAGGCCACATCTACAATGTTTGCCCATAGTTTATCCAAATCATTTTTATCAGAATTAACAACTGTGGTTTTCTCGTGCACTTCTTCCACGGGTTTTTTCTTAGGTTTTGTTATATCCTTTGCACCCGAATTTAAATCCAAAGTTGCCATATTAATAACAGCAGTTTCTAAAAGTATCCTAGGCTGAGTGGAGTATCTACTCTTGTTCACCACATCCGATAAAAGTATTATTTCTTGATTTAATTCTGCGAGCTTAATTCTGTCACTTTGCTCTTTTATACTATTAAGATTTTCGCTGGACATATTTATTAGATCTTCGGCATTTTCTACGAATTTGGCAATCAGTAAATTTCTGTAATGACCTAGTAAATCTTTAATTATCTGCTTCGTGTCTTTACCATCTTTAATAACACTATCTATTAGTACCAAGGCTTCGTCAATCTTACCACCAATTATTGCATCCGTTAGATTAATTAAAAATGAATCTCCTACTGTGCCTATATATTCTAAAACTAAATCTCTATCTATTACCTCGTCAGATGCAGTTATACACTGCTCTAATAAACTTAGGCAATCCCTAACAGAACCATCGGCATTAATTGCCAAAAGACTTAAAGCATCCTTGGTGATTTCCTTATTTCTCTTTTCGCAAACCTTCTTCATACCTAAAATTAAATCATTTTCAGATATCCTCTTAAAATTCATTGTAACGCATCTAGATCTTATAGTCGCACTCACCTTTTGAGGATCAGTAGTTGCTAGTATAAATACAACATTTTCTGGAGGTTCTTCCAAAGTCTTTAAAAGAGCATTTTCAGCTCCAATTGACAACATATGTACTTCATCTATTATATATATCTTTTTCTCCCCCAAATTGGGAGGATAGTTTACCGTTTCCCTAAGCCTTCTTATATCTTCAACGCCATTATTTGAAGCAGCATCTAGCTCTATAACATCAAGAAATTTACCCTCTTTTATAGCTATACAATTATCACAAATACCGCAAGGTCTATTTTCACTTTTACAGTTAAGTGCTTTTGCCAATATTCTAGCAGTAGATGTCTTTCCTGTTCCTCTAGTACCAGTAAATAGATAGGCCTGACCCACTGTACCATTTTTTATTTGATTTTTTAGAATCTTAACTATATGCTCTTGTCCCAGTATTTCTTCAAATATTTCTGGTCTTTCTGATCTGTATAGTGCTAAATACATGTTAGCTCCTTTCAACTATATAAATACGCCCTTAAGTGGCGCCGTTAGTAGGAAAAGGCTTATCTGCGGCACATGGAAAAATCCGCTTATTGCTGCTTCCTTTCGGACCTGACAAGGTTCACGGCATCCCATTGCGCAGGACCCCAACCTAATAGCGGAGCCACTTAAGGGCGTCTAATAGATTATATTAAATATTCACCCATAAGTCAAGGATTATCGCCACATTCCAAGGTCCTTATTAATTGCCTCTTCTTCTAGCTCATTAAACCTTTTTCCATACTTATCATTGGGTAAAATCAGCATAACCTCTGCCATGCCAGTTTCTAAAAGTTCTGCATTAATCATAACAATTTCATCATCTCTCTCATAATACACATATGCTAATAGTCTTCCATATTTATCCAACATATCTTCATCATATTCAAGATAAACGTATTCATCTTTAAGAATACTCTTTGTATTATCAGATGCGTATTTACCAAATTCAGTATTTCTGCTTTCATCTTCACATACAGATTCCTCACAGTTTATGCCTATCATTCTTATAGGTATAACATACATACCTGACTGCATATCAAAAGAAATATCATCATCGTCAATGGGCAATTCTTCCATCATTACTTCAACGGTGTCCCCGTCTCTAACATGTTCTACTGGATAAGGGCCGTGTAAAACAACTTCATCATTACCACATGATGTAAGCAAGAATATTATAAAGAAAATATATACTAACCTTAATCTCATATGTATTTATTAGCCTCATATTCTGTCCTCAGCAAAGAATATATTATCTGGTCGAGATAACCTCTATCCGCTTTGTAATTCTCTCTTAATATCCCATCTTTGTGCATGCCTAGGCTTTCATATAGTTTAATTCCGATGGAGTTATCCGGGTACACATCAAGCCACAATCTGTTTGTATTAGTTTCATTGAAAGCATAATCAATTAAGCCTTCCATGGCTTCTTTTCCATAGCTATGACCTCTATCAGTTATGGCAATTCTCCTTATTTCAAATATATTTGACTTAAAATCAAGCCTTATAAGGGCATAGCCTTTAACCTCAGCTTTATCAAAAAATAATAAAAGTAAATGGTTAGGATTATTTATCTCAGACAAATGCTCTTCATGAGTGCCTATCCATATAAAATCTCTAATCTCAGGATGCTTTTCAATTTCAATTATTCCATCAATTTCCTCAGGCAAGGCTTCATAAATATTCAATCTCTTAGTAGTTATTAATGCTTTTCTCATGTTATCACCTCAACACTAATTATATATTTTAAAAATTCTAATTGCAACAGTTAAGCTTATTCAAAGTCATTTAAAGTTATATATTATTTATAGTAATTAAACTAGCCATACGGGAACAAGCCATTCATTATCTGATATGGGCATTAAATCATTGCACATACAAATAATGTTGCCAGCATCAACTTCTTTATCAGATTTATTTAAAACTTTAAAATTGCGAGTAGCATTGCTCCTAGGTTTAGAACTTTTTTTAATTTCTATGGGTTGAAGCTTTCCATTTTCTTCAATTATTAGATCAATTTCTTTTTGGTCAAAATCTCTATAATAAAATATCGGTGGCCTCTTTCCGGAATTTAAATAACTCTTTATTATTTCAGATACTACAAATGTCTCAAAAAAAGCACCAGACATAGCTGAAACCTCTAATGATTCACTCGATGTCCATCTCGTCAAGTAAGCACATAAACCAGTATCCATAAAATACATATTTGGCGTTTTTACAATTCTCTTCAAAGCATTATTAAAATACGGCTCTACTAAAACTACAATTCCAGAAGTAACTAATATTGACAGCCATTTTTTTGCAGTAGGAACCGATATACCAACATCTTTTGACAGTTCTGAATAATTCACCATTTGACTTGTTCTAGCAGCACATGCTGTTATAAATCTATGAAATTGCATTTCATCTGCAACTTGGCTTAAATCTCTTATATCACGGTTTATGTAAGTATCCACGTAAGAAGCATAAAACCTTTCAGTATCTTGGTTATTAGCATGCAATCCAGGCATTGAACCTTTATAAATTAAATCATATATATCATTTAATTTCATGTGTTTTGCATATTCCAATCTACTTAATAGTCTTTTATGATTAGTTGTATAAGGTTCATTGGTAATGCCATTTAATTCCGCCATAGAAATCCCTTGCATAGGTATGATTGCAACTCTTCCCGCAAGGCTTTCACTTACACCTTTCATCATTTGAAACATTTGTGAACTTGTAAGCCAAAAATCTCCGTTAGTCTTATGGGCATCAGCATAAATCTTAATATACGGAAGTAACTCTAAAGCATATTGTATTTCATCTATGGTAACAGGAGGACTATATCTTTCAATAAATAATTGCGGTTCTTCCCTTGCTAACTGTCTTGCCATAGGGTCATCGAGAGTCACATACTTGCGCTTATCATCTGCAATTTTTTCTAATAGAGTAGTTTTACCCACTTGCCTAGGCCCTGTCACTAATGCCACCGGAAAAGATGTAGACGCTTCTTTAACCACATTTTCTAAAAATCTATTAATAAACATTTAATTTCTCCTATATAATAATTCGAAACATTTCGTGCAATCTAATTAACTTTATTCTACACGACAAATAATAAAATCACAAGAATAATCGTGTTATTTAAACTAAAATTTTAAATTACACGAGCTTTTACGTTCTTTACAGATTAAAAATTTTTAGGGAGATGTATAAAAAAAATTATGTACAAGTTCTTAATTGTTGTACATAATAGTTTATATATTGATATTTTAAGGTTTATATTGATTTATACAAATAGTACATTAAATGTTAGTTCCCTTGGATAAGAATTTTAAGTGAGCAAAGTTATGTTGATATACTAATAAATAATAACGCTAAGCCAAGAAAAAATCAAAGGATTAAAGTCTGCTGTAAAGTAGTCTTTTTTATGTTATAATTTAAAAAAGATGAAAATGAGGTGGTAAAGTGGAAAAATTGAAAATTATAGATAAAAAGGTTTATATGCAAACAAAAGATTTTTTAGATCAATTGGGAATAGAATTAGAAGAAAGAGAATATATTGCAAATGCTAATTTTTGTTCAATTGTATCGGAGTATTGTAACAATAAGATTAGTGCAACTAAAATATTAGAAATATACGATTATGTAACAGATGTTTTACAAGGACAATATCCAAAATTAATAATTCAAGTTCCAAAAGCAGATAGAATCTTGTGGGCGAAAAAAATAATAAAGAAATCTGATAAATTAGGATTAACAGATGAAGAAATTGAATTCTTTGCATTTTGCATCGTTTACTCATTTTTTGTATATGGTATGAACGAAGAGACTCAAGAACCAGAACAAGCAATATTTGAATTAACTTCAAAAGAAATCACTATAAAGCAATACGAATATGCTAAAAAAGAAAATTTATGGAAGTTTGAAGTTAAGCGATATTCGGATACTAGTAAGAATGACTATGGATTTACAATGGAAAATCCCATCGAAGTTACAAGCGTAAGCATGGAATATTCATATTTAGGCGCAATTATTACTACTGATGGTAAAGAAATAACATATAATAGAATTGGTTCTTTTTTAGGTAAAGATAATATATTTGTAGATGGTTATGAAATTTTTACAAAAGATTTATTTGGAAAGAAAAAAGTATCAACTCTTTATATTACTGGTGATGGCTGTGAGGACAGTCAAACTGCACCAAAAGGATTTAAATTTAAAAAATGAGCCTAAATGAGACTTAATATAGTGATATGATGATATTATTAAAGAAGATTTGAAGAGTCTTCTTTTATTTATAGCCATTAAATGGTAACTCATTAGCTAATATTTTTTTGTTTTAAACTTCACTAGCCTTGTATTCTATAGTATTATTAAGACTTCTTTCGGTTTTAGCTAATACACTGTTATCTAGTGATAAGATAAGAATGTTAGTTGAATGCTAAAAATATGTTCTATATGTGCCAGAAGCAATGGCATAAAAGTAGATACAAGAAAAGAATTAAGCAAAATAGTTTTAGAAACACCTACATATGTATACGGCAATTAGTCAATACCTGAACATTTACCAAGCATTCTACTACAGATGGCCATTTTCGGTATCGGCAGAATGCTCAAATGGCAAACTTACTTTATACAATAATATGCTAATTAATATGATAACATCTACAAGGTAAGTCTTAAAATATATAGGATGTATAATAGGTTGCCATAATTAATGACAGGACTTCTCTTATCTATAATATCGCTATGCTTTGATTCACGGCATAGATTTAGTTCTATTCATTGCCTCTCATGTAGCCTTTACCGGAGTAGCTATGCTAACCTTGCCACCGTATTTCACTATGATAGTCAGAAATAGTAAACGGAAAAGGGCTTTGCTCTGGCTGGTGCTATATTGGTCTTTTTAAGTGTCCTATTTACTAACAGTGTGTTAGGTTTCGTTATAGTTTTACTAGGTACATTAATAATTTTTCTATAATTCAAAATGCCAGGTATAAACCTGGCATTTGTATATCATTTATTTACTTCTTATACAAGTTCTAAGAATACAACCTCAGCATTATCTCCATGCCTTGGCCCTAATTTTAATATTCTTGTATAACCACCGTTTCTGTCAGCATACTTAGGTGCGATTTCTTCAAAAAGTTCTGTTACTACGTCTTCATCAACAACGTATGAAAGAACCTGTCTTCTAGCATGAAGATCGCCACGCTTAGCTAATGTAATCATCTTTTCAGCTATGCGTCTAGCTTCTTTTGCTCTACAGTCAGTGGTAGTTATTCTTCCTTCTCTTAGTAAATCTGTTACTAAATTTCTTAGCATTGATTTTCTATGAGCAGAAGGTCTACCTAATTTCCTGTAACCCTTCATCAGTGTTCTCCTTTCGCTTAGTTATTCATCACTAGGCTTTAAACCTAATCCTAATTCCTCAAGTTTATTCTTAACCTCATCTAAGGATTTCATCCCAAGGTTTCTAACCTTCATCATATCTTCCTCTGAGTGTTGAGTTAATTCCTCAACAGTATTTATAGACGCTCTCTTTAAACAGTTGAATGAACGAACAGATAGTTCTAAATCTTCCACTGTCATTTCAAGTGCCTTTTCCTTTCGGTCTTCTTCTTTTTCAATCATGAATTCCATATCATCTATGGAAGAATCTAGACCTATAAATAGGTTAAGATGCTCAAGCATAATTTTAGCTCCTATGGAAACGCCTTCTTCCGGCGTAATTGAACCATCCGTCCAAATTTCCAAGTTTAACTTGTCATAATCGGTTACCTGTCCTACTCTCGTATTTTCTACAGAATAGTTAACCTTAGTTACAGGCGTGAAAATTGAATCCACAGGTATTACTGCAATTGGTGTAGTATCGGATTTGTTCTGCTCAGCAGGAACATAACCTCTACCAGTCGCAAGATTCATTTCCATAACCAATGTTGCACTTTCATCAAGAGTCGCAATATGTAAATCAGGATTAAAGATTTCAATATCTGCATCACCAATAATGTCTGCAGCAGTTACCTCTTTAGGTCCTACCGCATTAATAATAGCTCTTTTATCTTCTTCCCCATTGATTCTAACTGCTAACTTCTTTAAGTTTAATATTATCTCAGTTACATCTTCTTTAACACCTGGGATCGTCGAAAATTCGTGAAGAATACCATCGATTTTTACTGTTGTCACTGCAGCTCCTGGTAAAGAGCTTAAGAGAATTCTTCTCATGCAATTACCTAAAGTTGTACCGTATCCCCTCTCTAAAGGTTCTACAATAAAATTGCCATAAGTGTTATCATTTTCGATATTTTTGGTAATTGTAGGTTTTTCAATCTCGATCATTTTTTCCTCCTATTCATAAACAATAATAAAACGAAAACGTAAAATTATTTGGAGTAAAATTCGACAATATAGTGCTCCTCGATTGGTAAATCAACATCTTCACGAGTAGGTGTAGCCAAAATTCTACCTTCAAGTTTTTCTAAATCAATACTAATCCATCTAGGAGTAGTAATAACCATTTCTTTTAATTCTTTGAATTTAGGTGAAGATTTACTTTTTTCCTTAACACTTATAACGTCGCCTTCTTTCAACTCCATAGAAGGAATGTTAGCTTTCTTGCCATTTACTAGAAAATGCCCATGATTCACAAGTTGTCTAGCTTCTCTTCTCGTAGCTGCAAATCCCATTCTAAATACTACGTTATCAAATCTGCTTTCTAGCATGATTAACAGGTTAGCGCCAACACTTCCTGATCTTTTTGAAGCTTTATCAAATGTATTTCTGAATTGAGTTTCCTGTAATCCATAAAGAAACTTAACTTTTTGTTTTTCATTAAGTTGAATTCCATACTCACTCTTTTTCTTTCTTCTTTGTTGTGGATTTCTCTTAGACGTTTTATTAACACCCATGTACTGAGGTTCAATGCCTAAGGCTCTAGCTCTCTTAAGAACTGGTTCTCTATTTCTTGCCATTATCTGTTACTCCTCCTTTCAATTAGACTCTTCTCTTCTTAGGTGGTCTGCATCCATTATGTGGAATTGGTGTAATATCCTTAATCATAGTAATATTAAGACCTGCAGTCTGAAGCGATCTTATAGCTGCTTCTCTACCAGATCCTGGACCTTTTACATAAACTTCTACAGACTTAAGACCATGTTCCATTGCAGCTTTTGCTGCTACCTCTGCCGCACTCTGTGCTGCGAAAGGTGTGGATTTTCTTGAGCCCTTAAAACCATTTGATCCAGCGCTGGACCATGATAATGCGTTACCATTCATATCGGTTAGAGTAACTAAAGTATTGTTAAAGGTGGATTGGATATGAGCTTGGCCTTTTTCAATATTTTTACGTTCTCTTTTTTTTCTTCTAACTGTCTTTTTTACAGCTTTAGCCATTATTTCCTACCTCCTTTACTTTTTCTTTCTACCAACGGCCCTCTTAGGACCTTTACGAGTTCTAGCATTTGTTTTTGTTTTCTGACCTCTTACAGGCAGACCTCTTCTATGTCTAATTCCTCTGTAGCTACCAATTTCCATAAGTCTCTTGATATTTAACGAAGTTTCTCTTCTTAAATCTCCTTCAACCATGTAATTAGTTTCTATAACTTTCCTAATTCTACCAGCTTCATCTTCTGATAAATCTTTAACCCTTATTTCTGGTTTAACATCTGCTTTTGCTAAGATTTCTAGCGCTTTTGTTTTACCTATACCATAAATATAGGTTAACCCGACTTCTATTCTTTTTTCTTTGGGTAAATCAACTCCGGCTATACGAGCCATGTGTTCCTCCTTCTCCTATCTTCCGTCACCTTCCCGGGGGTAATATAGACAGGTGTTCTTAAAATTATCTTTACCAACAAGTATTCCCGGTAACACTCGGGTATTTAACTATTTTTAGCCTTGTTTCTGCTTATGTTTAGGATTGTCGCAGATTACCATAACTTTTCCGTTTCTTTTGATAACCTTGCATTTTTCGCAGATAGGCTTTACTGATGCTCTTACTTTCATTTCTACCTCCCGACGCTTTTACGTACTTATTTATCTCTCCATGTTATTCTACCTCTAGACAAATCGTAAGGTGAAAGTTCAACTTTCACTTTGTCGCCTGGAAGTATTCTAATGTAGTTCATTCTGATTTTGCCGGAAACATGTGCAAGTACTTCAAACCCATTTTCCAGTTTAACTTTGAACATTGCATTGGGTTGTGCATCTACAACAGTTCCCATTACCTCAATGACGTCTTTCTTTGCCATTTAAATTCCTCCTATATGGTAAGCAGTTCTGGCTCACCATCTGTAATTGCGATAGTATTTTCGTAATGTGAAGATAACATTCCATCTTCTGTAACAACTGTCCATTCATTTGGAAGCGTTGTAGTTTCATAACCACCTTGACAAATCATAGGCTCTACAGCTATGACCATTCCTCTTCTTATTCTAGGACCTTTGTTTGGTTTTCCATAATTTGGAATCTGTGGATCTTCATGAAGATCTCTTCCCAGGCCATGGCCTGTATAATCCCTAATTACTGAAAACCCATTTTTTTCAGCATGTAACTGAACAGCATGTCCGATGTCTGATATTTTATATCCATCAACGCAATATTTAAGACCTTCGAAAAAACTTTCTTTAGTAACCTTTATTAACTTAGCTGCAATTTCAGATATTTCGCCTACTGGATATGTTCTAGCTGCATCGCTACAATACCCTTTATATGTTGCACCGGTGTCCACACTAACAATATCTCCTTCTTTAAGTATCCTTTTGGGGGATGGTATTCCGTGTACTATCTCATCATTTAAAGATACACATGCACTTCCCGGAAATCCTCCATACCCTTTAAAAGAAGGTATCATATTATAGTGTCTAATCCTATCTTCTACAAAACTATCAATGTCTAATGTGGATATACCTGGTTTGGTTATTTCAGGTAACATGTTTAGGATTTCGCCTGTAACTTTGGCAGCTTCCCTCATCATATCAATCTCACGTTTAGATTTTAGAATAATCATTTTATTCTCCTATCGCTGTTACGATTGACTGGAATACACTGTCCAAACCTATTGTACCGTCAATATTGGCGATAATACCTACCTCAGTGTAATAACCTATAAGAGGTTCCGTTTGTGCTTCATATACTTCAATTCTATTAGTAACAGTTGCTTCAGTATCATCTGCTCTTTGAACAAGTTCCCCCCCACATAAATCGCATACACCTTCCTTCTTAGAAGGTATAGTAACCACATGATAGCTTGCTCCACAAGATTTACAAATTCTTCTGCCAGTAAGTCTTCTAATTAACTCTTCATTACCAACTTCAAGATTAATTACTAAATCAAGCTTTGATTCATTTGCTTTTAAAAACTCATCCAGTTTTTCAGCTTGATATACCGTTCTTGGAAATCCATCAAGTAAAAATCCGTTTTTACAATCATCCTCTAGCAATCTAGTTGTTGCGATTTCAACTACTAAATCATCGGGTACTAGCTCTCCCTTATCCATATATTCCTTGGCCTTTTTACCAAGAGGAGTCCCTTCTTTAATGTTTTTTCTGAAGATATCTCCTGTGGAAATATGTGGAACATCATATTTTTCAGCAATTCTAACTGCTTGCGTGCCCTTGCCTGCTCCCGGAGGGCCTAAAAGAACTGTTCTAAGCATTTTTGTCATCTCCTCTACTACTTCAAAAATCCCTGATAATTTCTCTCTAGCATTTGATTATCAAGCTGCTTCATCGTATCAAGCGCAACGCCGACTGCAATAAGCAGTGATGTACCACCGAATGCTATGTTAAATGGTGTTAATACACTTATAATCGTAGGTAATGTAGCCACGATTGCTAAGAAACATCCGCCAACTAGGCATAATCTTGACATAACTCTATTTAAATACTCTATAGTAGCATTTCCAGGTCTAATACCAGGAATAAAACCACCATTAGCTCTCATGTTTTCTGCTACTTCAACTGGGTTGAAAGTAATAGCTGTATAGAAATATGTAAAGAATATAGTTAATACTACATTCAACATTGCATAAATCCACACACCCGGATTCCCTGCGGGTGAAAGGAATTTTGTTACGAACTCCGTGAACCCCGTGTCTGGGAAAAAGTAAGTTATTGTCAATGGAAACTGCAATAATGAAAGTGCAAATATTACAGGAATAACGCCTGCTTGATTTACTTTCATAGGTATATGAGTGGATTGACCACCGTACATTTTCCTGCCAACTACTCTCTTTGCATATTGTACAGGTATCTTTCTTGCTCCCTGCTGTATTTCAATTATACCAACTATAACTACTATACAAAACAGAATAAATATTAGTACTGCTACTATGCCAATTTCTCCTTCTGCCACTTGCGTATTAATCCCTCTAACCATGCTAGGCATTCTTGCTATTATACCTGCAAAGATTATTAAAGAAATACCGTTACCTATACCATATTCATTAATCTGTTCACCCAACCACATAAGAAATGCAGTACCCGCTGTAAGCACTATTACTATAACTGCTATAGTGAAAAAGTTTGGGTTTACAATCGCTTTTCTAAATAGTCCAACTGAAAGGCCTATTGCTTGTATGAATCCCAATATTACTGTCAAATAACGAGTTATCTGCGCCATTTTCTTTCTACCTTCAGCGCCCTCTTTAGCTAACCTTTCAAAATATGGAAAAGCTATCGTAAGCAGCTGAATTATGATAGATGCTGTAATGTATGGAGTTATACTTAATGCGAAGATTGTAAAATTACTGAACGCGCCACCTGAAAACAGATCAAATAAGTCTAAAAGACCTGTTTCACCAGAAAACATTTGTGCCAAATACTCTCTATCAATACCAGGAACAGGAATGTTTGAGCCTATTCTAAATATCAATAACATGAGCAAAGTGAATACCATTTTACTTCTAATTTCTTTGATTCTCCATGCTTGTCCAATAGTTTTTAGCATCTCCATATTAGATAACCTCTACCTTTCCTCCAGCAGCTTCGATCTTTTCAATTGCAGACTTTGTGAATTTTGCTGCTTTAACAGTAAGCTTTTTATCAAGCTTGCCGTTACCTAATACTTTAACGCCATCTTTAACCTGTTTTATTAGACCCTTTTCTTTCATAAGATCAAGATCTACCATAGCATCCGCGTCAAATCTATTAAGATCTGAAACATTTACCTCCGCATATTGCTTTGCAAATATATTTGTAAAGCCTCTCTTTGGCAAACGTCTATATAAAGGCATCTGTCCACCTTCAAAACCGAGTCTAACTCCGCCACCGCTTCTTGAATTTTGTCCGTTCATACCTCTACCAGCTGTAGTTCCTTGGCCAGTTGCATGTCCCCTTCCAACTCTTTTGCGATTTTTAGTAGAACCCTCGGTTGTTTTTAATTCATGTAACTTCATGATTGCCACCTCCTATTATAGTTCTTCTACTGTTACTAGATGCGAAACTTTAGCTATGGCACCGCGTGCATGAGGTGTATCTGCCAACTCTACTGAGCTATGCATCTTCTTAAGTCCTAACGCTTCTATAACTTTTCTCTGTTTCGGGGAAGCGCCAATAACACTTTTTGTTAACGTAACTTTTATCATCTTTGCCATTGTCATTTCCCTCCTATCCTAATATCTCTTCAGTTGTTTTACCACGACGTTTTGCAACTTCTTCAACAGTAGTTAGGTTTCTAAGACCTTCAATTGTAGCGAAAGCCATATTACCCGTATTGCTTGAGCCTAAAGATTTCGCTCTTACGTCTTTGATACCAGCCGCTTCAAGTACTATACGAACTGATGAACCTGCTATAACTCCTGTACCTTTAGCAGATGGCATTATCAATACTCTACCTGCTCCAAAAACTCCTACGATTTTATGTGGAATTGTTGTCCCTACAGTTGGAACATATATTAATTTCTTTTTTGCATCCTCTGTTGCTTTTCTTACAGCTTCAGGTATTTCTTGAGCTTTACCAAGCCCGAGACCTACGTGTCCTTGTCCATCACCGACAACAACACTTACGCTGAATCTCATATTTCTACCACCTTTAACAGTTTTGGCAACACGTCTTATGTTAACGATAGTTTCATTTAAATCAAGCTTGGATGCATCTATTTTACTACGCATTCCTTATATCCTCCCTTAGAACTTCAAACCTGCTTCACGAGCACCATCAGCCAATTCTTTTACTCTTCCATGATAAAGGAATCCACCTCTGTCAAAGGAAACAGTTTCTATGCCCTTTTCAAAAGCTCTTTTAGCAATAGCCTCTCCAACTTTTTTTGCTGCTTCTTTGTTACCACCGTTTTCGATAATATCTTTTAACTCTTTATCAAGAGAAGAAGCTGCAACTAATGTGCGCTGATTTACATCATCGATAATCTGAGCAGATATATTTTTGTTGGATCTAAATACGCAAAGTCTTGGTCTTTCAGGAGTTCCAGAAAGTTCTCTTCTAACTCTTTCATGTCTTTTTAGACGCTTATCTTTTCTGCTAGCTTTAGCCATTTCTTTTACCTCCTCTCTTATTTAGCTCCAGTTTTACCTTCTTTTCTACGAACAGTTTCATCTTCATAACGGATTCCCTTGCCCTTATATGGTTCAGGTTTTCTCCAGTTTCTGATGTTCGCAGCATAGTTACCAACAACGGCTTTGTCATTTCCTTTAATTATAATTTCAGTAGCACTAGGTACTTCTGTGGTTATATCTACTGGGTCTTTCATGATAACTTGGTGTGAATATCCTAAGTTCATCACTAGTGTGTCACCCTTTTTTTCAGCCTTGTAACCTACACCATCAATTATAAGTTTTTTTACATATCCGTTTGTAACGCCTTCAACTAAGTTTGCAATCAATGTTCTTGCAAGACCGTGTTGAGCTCTTATTTTTCTAGCATCTGAAGGTCTAGATACAACTAATTGTCCTTCAGTTTTTTCTATTGTTAAATCTTTACTCACCTGCTGTGATAATTCACCTTTAGGCCCTTTTACAGTTACGAAATTTGAATCGCTTACTGCAACTTCTACACCGGCAGGAATAACAACAGGTTTAATTCCTATTCTAGACATCCTATTTTCCTCCTACCATACATAACAGATAACTTCGCCACCAACACCAAGTCTACGGGCTTCTTTGTCGCTTATTACGCCATTTGAAGTTGAGATGATTGCAACACCTAAACCTCCTAGTACCTTAGGTACTTGCTCAGCCTTAGCATAAACTTTTAGTCCTGGTTTAGAAATTTTCTTTATTCCAATTATAACTTTATCTTTGTCAGCGCCATACTTCATTTTTACTCTGATTGTACCCTGCGCGCTGTCATCTATTACGTTATAGCCACTAATGAATCCTTCTGTTTGTAATATCTCTGCAATTGATTTTTTCATCTTTGATGCAGGAATATCCACTGTAGAATGACCAGCAGTATTGGCATTTCTGATTCTTGTTAGCATATCTGCTACTGGATCTGTCATTGTCATAACAGTTATTCTCCTTTCTTCACGTGGTTCCCTCTTGGGCCTACGTAACTCAACTTTTACCAGCTTGCTTTTTTAACGCCAGGTATTTCACCCTTATATGCAAGTTCTCTAAAACAAATACGGCAGATTCCATATTTTTTCAACACTGAATGTGGTCTTCCACATATCTTACATCTTGTGTAAGCTCTTGTTGAATATTTAGGTTTTCTCTGCTGTCTTACCTTTTGAGATGTCTTAGCCATGATTCCCTCCTACTTCTCAAACGGCAAACCAAGTGCCTCTAATAAAGCTTTAGCTTCTTCATCGGTCTTGGCTGTCGTAGTAAATACAATGTTCATTCCCTTTACGGTATCTACATCATCATATACGATTTCTGGGAATATTAATTGTTCTTTAATTCCCATTGAGTAGTTACCTCTACCATCAAAGGAGTTTTTACTAACACCTTTGAAGTCTCTTACTCTAGGAAGAGAAATATTGAAGAACTTGTCTGCAAAAACATACATATTTTCGCCTCTAAGAGTTACCTTAGCTCCAACAGGCATACCTTGTCTAACTTTAAAGTTAGCTATTGATTTTTTTGCTTTAGTTACTATCGGTCTTTGTCCTGTTATTAATGACAATTCCTTTACAGCACTTTCTAAAATCTTTGAATTTTCCTTAGCTTCACCTAGTCCCATATTAATTGTTACCTTGGTAAGCTTTGGGATTTGCATTTTACTCTTATACTTAAACTTTTCCATCAAGTTATCATATACTTGATTGTTATATTTTTCTTTTAATCTAGCTGTCAAAATCAACTCCTCCTTTCCTAGTCTATTATAGCGTCAGTCTTCTTTGACACTCTTATTTTTTTTCCTTCTTCAAATTTAACGCCTAATTTAGTTCCGCACTTTGCTTTTCCATCATAGAACATTAAATTTGAAACGTCAATTGGACCTTCCATATGTTTTATTTCAGAAGCCGCTTGTCTAGTTTGCTTTTGGTGCTTTGTTTGAACGTTTACACCTTCTACAACCACTTTATTATCCTTTGGTATAACTCTAAGAACTTTTCCTGTTTTACCCTTGTCCTTACCGCTAATTACCACTACTGTATCATCTTTTTTTATACGCATTCTACACCTCCTATAATACTTCCGGTGCCAATGACACTATTTTCATAAAACCTTTGTCTCTAAGCTCCCTAGCAACTGGTCCAAATATACGTGTACCTACTGGGTTCTTATCGTTTCTTTCTTTTATGATTACCGCAGCATTTTGATCAAATTTAACATAGCTACCATCATCTCTTCTCGCACCATGTTTTGTTCTTACAATTACTGCTTTTACAACGTCACCTTTTTTTACGACACCACCAGGTGTTGCATCCTTCACCGCGCATACGATTACATCACCAATATATGCATACTCTCTATTAGTACCTCCTAGGACACTAATGCAAAGTAATTCCTTTGCGCCGGAGTTATCGGCAACTCTCAATCTGCTTTCTGTTTGTATCATGATCGTGCCTCCTTACTTCGCCTTTTCGATTATTCCAACCAATCGCCATCTCTTATCCTTAGAAACAGGTTTAGTCTCCATAATTTTAACTTTATCGCCTACGCCACATTCGTTATTCTCATCGTGAACCTTAAACTTTGTTGTTCTCTTAACGGCTTTACCATAAAGGGAATGTCTTACAAAATCTTCGATAGCAACAGTGCAAGTTTTCTCCATCTTGTCACTAACAACAGTTCCGACCATAGTTTTTCTCTTATTTCTTTCTACTGCCATAATACATCCTCCTTTCAATTAAGCCTTTGCGTTTAATTCTCTTTCTCTGATTATAGTTTTAACTCTAGCGATATCTTTTTTAACTTCTCTCATTTTTACTGGATTTTCCAATTGACCAGTAACATGTTGGAATCTCAAATTGAACAATTCTTTCTTCATTCTTTCCAGTTCAACTGTTCTCTCAACATCGGTCATTTCTCTAATTTTGTTAAGTTCCATTAGTTGTCACCACCCTTTACATTTTCTTGTCCTTTGATGACAAATTTGCCCTTGATTGGTAATTTATTCGAAGCAAGTCGAATAGCTTCTCTTGCTTGTTCTTCAGTTACTCCATCAATTTCAAACATTACTCTACCTGGCTTTACTACTGCCACCCAATATTCAGGGGCACCTTTACCAGATCCCATACGAACCTCTGCAGGTTTCTTTGATACAGGCTTATGTGGGAATATTTTAATATATACTTTACCGCCTCTTTTAATTGATCTTGTCATCGCAATTCTGGCAGCCTCTATTTGGTTAGAATTAATCCAGCCGCAATCTTCGGCTACTAGGCCATATGAACCATAAGTAACTGTGTTACCTTTGGTAGCTCTGCCCTTCATTCTACCTCTATGAACTTTTCTACGTTTAACGCGCTTTGGCATTAACATGGCAAGTTCCTCCTTTCTATATTATTATGCTTCTGTCTCCACATTTTCATTAGAAACAGCTTGTTCTTCAACTTGTGGTTCTGACTTAGGGGCTTTTTTCATTCTTGTAGTAGCAGGTTTAACAGGAGCTTTTGCTTCCTTATTAAATCTATCGCCCTTTCTGTCATAGTTCTTTCTTCTGTCGTTGTTTTTTCTGTTGCCTTTTCTATCTCTTCTATCGCTCTTAGTGGTAGAAGGAACAGCACTCTTTAGACCTTTGTCTAATATCTCACCATGGTTGATCCATACTTTTACACCAATCTTACCATATTGAGTATCAGCTTCAGCAAAACCATAATTGATGTCAGCTCTTAATGTGTGTAGAGGAACATTTCCTTCGCTATACTTTTCATCTCTAGCGATTTCTGCTCCACCAAGCCTTCCTGAACAGAAAACTTTAACACCTTTTGCTCCACCTTTCATCGATCTACCGATAGCTTGCTTCATGGCTCTTCTGAAAGAAACACGTCTTTCTAGGGCTTGCGCAATACTTTCAGCTGTAAGTTGAGCATCTAGTTCTGTTTTCCTTACCTCTTCAATGGAGATTTCTATTGTTTTACCTGTTAATTTCTTAAGATCTCTCTTAAGTTCCTCAACACCGTCTCCGGATCTTCCTATAACCATACCAGGCTTACCTGTCATGATTATTACCTTAAGGCTATTAGCCGCAGATCTTTCTATAACGACTTTAGCTACTCCAGCAGCATAAAGTTTCTTCTTTACATATTCTCTTACCTTATTATCTTCTACTACATAATCGGCAAAATCTTTTTTATTCGCGTACCACTTAGAATCCCAGTCTTTGATGACTCCGACTCTCAATCCATGTGGACTTACTTTCTGACCCATTCAATGAACCTCCTTCTTATTCTTTCTCTTTCAGAGTTACACCAACGTGGCTGCTTCTCTTTAAGATCATAGATGCTCTACCTTGTGCACCGGCTCTCCATCTTTTCATTGTAGGGCCTTGATGCGCATATACTTCTGCAACATACAAATCGTCAGGATTCATATCAAAATTGTTTTCAGCGTTAGCTGCAGCTGATTTTACTACTTTTTCAACAATTTCAGATCCTTTATTAGGTGTAAACTTTAATATAGTTAATGCCTCATTTAAATCCTTGCCTCTTACAAGGTCTGTAACAGGTTTTAATTTTATAGGAGACATTCTTACGTATTTTGCAATTGCTTTTGCTTCCATTTTACTATCTCCTTTCCCTATTTAACTCTAGACGCTCTATCTGCGGCATGTCCCTTGTAAGTTCTTGTTGGAGCAAATTCTCCAAGTCTGTGACCTACCATATCCTCTGTAATGTATACAGGAACATGTTTTCTACCGTCATGGACTGCTATTGTATGTCCAACCATCTGCGGGAATATTGTAGATGGTCTTGACCAAGTTTTGATTACTTTCTTTTCGTTAGCCGCATTCATATCGTCAATAGCTTTTAATAGCTTCTTTTCTACGAAAGGGCCTTTCTTAAGCGATCTTCCCATTTTATGCTCCTTTCCTATTAATCGTTTCTCTTCTTAACAATGTATTTATCAGAATCTTTGTTCTTCTTACGTGTCTTGTATCCAAGTGTAGGTTTGCCCCAAGGTGAAACTGGGCTTTTTCTTCCTATAGGTGCTCTACCTTCACCACCACCATGGGGGTGATCATTAGGGTTCATTACAGAACCTCTCACAGTAGGTCTTATTCCCATATGTCTCTTTTTACCAGCTTTACCAATCTGTATGTTTGCATGATCGATATTACCAACTTCGCCTATTGTGGCTCTACACTCTACTCTTACCATTCTTGCTTCTCCTGAAGGTAGCCTTACTTGAGCGTAATTACCTTCTTTTGCCATAAGCTGCGCACCATTACCTGCAGACCTTACAAGCTGGGCACCTTTACCTTGCTTTAATTCAATATTATGAATCATTGTACCTACTGGTATATTAACAATTGGAAGAGCATTACCTACTTTAATATCAGATTTTGGACCTGAATAAATAACATCGCCAACTTTAAGTTTGTTAGGAGCTATTATATATCTCTTCTCACCATCAGCATAAACTAATAATGCTATGTTTGCTGATCTATTTGGATCGTATTCGATAGTGGTAACTTTAGCAGCAATATCGTCTTTATTTCTCTTAAAATCGATTATTCTGTATTTAGGTCTTGTTCCACCACCTCTATGTCTTACAGTTATTTTTCCTCTTACATTTCTACCTGAATGCTTTTTTAGAGTAACAGTAAGAGATTTCTCTGGTTTGTCAGTTGTGATTTCTTCAAATGTAGAAACAGTCATGCCTCTTAAACCAGGAGTTGTTGGATTATATTTTTTAATTCCCATTCTTACATTCCTCCTATATTATAGACCTTGGAAGATTTCGATTTCTTTACTGTTTTCAGTAAGAGTAACGATCGCCTTCTTGTATGAAGCAGTTCTTCCAACGTTTCTTCCCATTCTCTTTAGCTTACCATTAACGTTCATGATGTTAACTTTTGCAACCTCAACATCAAAGATATCTTCTATTGCATGCTTAACTTCAGTTTTATTAGCATCTACTGCTACCTTAAATGTGTACTTTTTGTTAGCAACCTCATCCATACTGAGTTCAGTAATGATTGGTCTAATAACTACATCGTAACCTGATTTCATTATGCGTACACCTCCTCGATTTTCTCAACTGCACTCTTAGTTAGAATTAAGCTGTTATGATTTATAATCTCATAAACATTCATACTTCCAACTAAAGCAGTTCTAACTCCTTGGATATTTGAAGCTGATTTTACTACGTTCTCATCTTTTGCATCCGTTAGGATAAGAACTTTTCTTCCAGCATTAACATTCTCAAGTACTTTTTTCATTTCCTTTGTTTTAGGCTGTTCAAACTTAAGGTCATCAATAACTATAAGTTCCTTTTCTAAAACCTTTGAAGATAGAGCTGAAAGCATTGCTAACCTTCTTACCTTCTTAGGAACTGTATATCTATAACTTCTTGGCTTTGGCGCGAAAGAAATTCCTCCACCTACTTGAGTAGGATCCGTAGTACTTCCTTGCCTATGACGTCCTGTACCCTTCTGTCTGAAAGGTTTACGTCCACCACCTCTAACTTCGCTTCTTGTCTTAGCCGACTGAGTACCTTGCCTTCTGTTAGCTAAGTGATTAACAACTACAGTATGAACTGCATTTTCATTGGGCTCGATTCCAAAGATATCATCGTTTAGTACGATTTCTCCAGCTTCAGCACCTGCCATATTAAGCATTGTAATCTTTGCCATTAGTGCGTCCTCCTTTCTCGCTCAATTATTTGTCTTGACCTTTAATTGCGTAGTGTACACGTACTAAGCCACCTTTTTTACCAGGAATAGCACCTTTAACTAACAATAGGTTTCTATCTTCAATAACTTTTACTAAAACCACGTTTTGTACTGTGATTGTGTCTCTACCCATTCTTCCAGGACCTTCGTTGCCCTTGAATACTCTTGCAGGATAGGACGCACCAGCTAACGCCCCAGCTAGTCTTTTATGTTTTGAACCATGAGTCATTGGACCTCTGTGATGTCCATGTCTTTTTATATTACCTTGTGTTCCCTTACCTTTTGAAATACCAGTTACATCTAGCTTCTTTCCTTCTTCGAAAGCAGCTACAGTTATAACTTGTCCCAAATCGTAAGTCTCACCTTCTTCTGGTCTAAATTCTGCAACGTGCTTCTTAAGTGCGACTCCGCTCTTTTCAAAGTGACCAGTCATTGGTTTGTTGACTCTATGTGGCTTTGTATCTTCATAGCCTACCTGAACAGCATCGTATCCATCTGTTTCCACAGTCTTAATCTGAGTTACTACCTCAGGACCTGCTTCAATTACAGTTACCGGAACTACGTTACCTTCTTCGGTGAAAATCTGAGTCATACCGATTTTCTTTCCTAAAAGTGTTTTCATATCTTTCCTCCTAATTTCTTACAGCGGATTACTCTGGTTTGGCATTTGCCCTCTCATGTAATCTTACTAAGGGGAGTACCCTTATCAATAATAATTTTTAAAGCTTAATTTCAATGTCTACGCCTGCAGGTAAATCAAGCTTTGTTAACGCTTCTGTTGTTTTTGTGGTTGCGTTAGTAATGTCGATCAATCTCTTATGAGTTCTTTGCTCGAATTGTTCTCTACTGTCCTTGTACTTATGTACAGCTCTTAAGATTGTTACTACTTCTTTTTCAGTAGGTAGTGGAATAGGTCCTGAAACATCTGCTCCAGTTTTCTTAGCTGTTTCCACAATCTTAACTGCAGATTTGTCCAACAATGCATGGTCATAAGCCTTTAATCTGATTCTGATTTTTTGTAATTCACTCATTTTTTTCCTCCTATTTTGTACTGTTTTCGCTACGCCTGTACGGGAATTTCTGCTGCCCTTAGCGCCCATCGCTCGCTTCTTACACGCTAACGTGCGTTTCCTCAAGTTTCGCACAAATCAAAAGACAGCGAATACCCTCGCCCCCATCTAGTGGGAACAATTCTCAGTAGAAATTACCTGATAGCTCAGCAACTTCCTACTTCATCGCCTTTAGCAAGCTATAACAGTATATATGAATAATAGTTAAATTGCAACCTTTTTTAGAAATATTTTATTGATTTTGAATTTATAACTTCAAAACCCACTATTATCAAGCTATAAGACAGCCAAAGCACGCACACTTATACATGAGTTTCCTTACCCTTCATTTGACTTTACTTATTCCCATTATTCTGTTATTATATATATATCAAATTATGTTACTTGAAAGGAGATATTTATGAAAGATTTTTATGTTTGCGGCGTATGCGGAAACGTTGTTGAAAAAATAAAGGACAGTGGAGTTCCCGTTATCTGCTGTGGCCAACCAATGAACAAAATGGAAATACAAAGCACAGACTCCACAAATGAAAAACATGTACCTTTAATCGAGGTGGATGGAACTAAAGTAAAGGTAACAGTAGGAAGCACTCTTCATCCTATGACTAAGGAGCATCATATTTCTATGATTGTTTTGGAAACAGACAATGATATGAAGAGACAATTCTTAGATCACGAAGGAGAACCAGTTGCTTACTTCAATGTTTGCGAAGGAGAAAAAGTACTAAGAGCTTACGAACTGTGTAATATACACGGTCTTTGGAAAAGCGAAGAATAAAAACTTATTATGGGCAGCTTAACTGCCCATTTTTTTATGTATATAACTTAGTATATTCTCCCACTACTGTTTCTGCGAAGTATTCAGATGAATACTTAATAACACTGCTTGCAGCATTTGATGCCAACTTTTCATAAACTTCTGATTTTATAAGCGTGCTAATCTTAACTTTTATCTCTGAATTTTCTTTAAAGATAAGACCATTTACTCCATCTTCTACTATACTAGTAATGGCTTCATCATCGGGACAAATAACAGGTAATGATGATGACAAAGCTTCAATTACTGTTAGGCCTTGGGTTTCAAACCTTGATGCTACAACAAATGCATGGCCTAACCTATAGTAGTATCCCACTTCTTCCCAAGGCACTCTGCCTAAAAATACAATATTCTTCTCATATCCCTTAGCCTTATTCCTTAAAGCTTCATGATGAGGACCATCTCCAATTACTATAAGTTTAAGCTTGGGATTTTCCATAACTAGCTCTTTTACATTATCTATTATCGCATCCACGTTCTTTTCTTTGCTTAGACGCCCTATGTTCATGCAAACAAAATCGTCATTTTCAATTCCAAGGTTTGCTTTGAGTTCTAACACCTTCTTGTCATCTTCATCCACAACAAACTTTTTAAAATCGATTCCCGTAGGTATAGTTACCATCTCTGATAAAACGCCGTAGTCCAAAAGGACATCCTTTGTCTTTTGCGTTGGAACAAATACTTTTTGGCATTCATCTGTAAATTCCTTAACATAGGTCTTAATCACTCCTGCTGCAATTCTTTTAAAAGGCCTAAAGTTAGTTACGTAATCGACATAATCATCATACATGGTATGGTAAGTATGAACATGGGGTATATGGTCCCTTTTACTGATATAAGTTCCCAGTAGTCCTATGGAAAACTCAGTGTGAGTATGAATCACATCAAGATCCATCATTTTAATTACATTATTTACTCTTTTGGGAACTAATATATTAGCTAGTCTGTGGTCCGTACCTCTCAAAACCTTTACTCCTGGAATTCGAAGGGTTTTACCATCAAAAGTACTTATTATGCCCTCATCTCTTATGGTAATTATATAAACGGTATGGCCCATCTTTTCAAGTTCATTTGCCAAGCTATATACACTGGTAGCTACGCCATTTATCTGAGGCATAAAGGTGTCTGTGAACATACCTATGGTTAAATTACTAGAATTCTTACCAGATACTTTTTCCAAGCACTTAACAGTTCCTTCACCCAAAACAAGTTTGTGAAGTCTGCTATGGTAAACCCCTCTCATTCTAAACCCGAATTTTTTAAGCATTTTTTCTCTGTCATGGTCTTCCCCTCCTATATGGAAAGTCAACTTAGAAAAACCTTTATCAACCGCAAATTCTTCTGCTCTTTTAAGTAATTCATGACTTATTCCCATATGTCTCATTTCAGGAAGCACTGCCAGATTTTCTATATAACACTCTCCACTTTCAGGTCTTTCCAACATAGTAAGATATGTAATAAAAGCTTTAAATAATTTAATATTACTATACTTTCTAAGAAGCGTAAGTCTTTCCGTTGAAAACCCATATCTAAGCTCTTTCCAGTCAAGAACTACAGCAGCTACAATGCGACCTTCTGATTCGGCAACAAAAAAACCTTCAGCTTGGTGTTTAGGCACCACCTGAATGTCCTGTAAAAACTCAAGAAGTAAATCTTCCTCATAATTAAATGTCTTTGCATACATTTTCTTAAAGGTCTTCATCATTACTTCTGTTACCTCTTTATAGTCTTCTTTTCTGTAATTCCTTACAATATATGTCAAACCATTTCCTCCGATTAATATATTTATTCAAGAGCCATATAGATACATATTACCATACTTTATTATAACTTATCTACCTAAGTTAATCAGTACATTGATAACTATATCTATCACACTAAAAAAGGACCAACTAGGTTGGTCCTTAGTTTATCTTTAGCCTGGTGGCCATATCATCTTACGCTTACCTAATAAATGAAAATGTAAATGCTTAACTGTTTGGAATCCATCTTCACCACAGTTATTAACAAGTCTATATCCATTTCCAAGTCCTAAGGTTTTAGCTATTTCAGGAATCTTCATCATGATATGTCCCAAAAGCTCCTTGTCTTCCTCTGCCACGTCATCTAGTGATGCAATGTGTTTCTTTGGAATTATTAACACATGCACAGGTGCTTGAGGCTCAAGATCATGGAAACAAAGAATCTTATCATCTTCATAAACACTATTAGATGGAATTTCCTTATTCGCAATCATACAAAATATACAGCTCATATTCTATCCTTTCCCGACTATTTTAACTAAACAGCCGTCTAAATATATATCTAATATTTTAACCTTTACAAATTCACCTATCAGTTTTTCATCATGGTCTGTAAACACTTTAATATAGTTATCTGTAAAACCTGCCATAAGCCCTTCTTTTGTTTTCTCTTCGAAGAGAACAGTGGTTACTTTATCCCTATTTAGCCTTCTAAACTCCTCTGATTTTTCTTTCGCTAGTTTAAAGAGCCTATCAATTCTGTCATTCTTTATTTTACCATCAATCACGTCATTCATCAATGCAGCTTTGGTCCCTTTTCTTTTAGAAAATTTAAATCCATGTACTTTTCCGAATAACGCTTTTTCAATTATCTCCATACTGTCATGAAAATCTTCTTCCGTTTCCCCAGGAAATCCTACTATAATGTCTGTGGTAATGTTATATGTTTCATCAAAGGATCTTAACATTTTTACAATATCAAGATATTCTTCCCTTGTGTATTTCCTGTTCATATTCTTTAGTACATTATTGCTTCCGCTCTGCAAAGACAAATGAAGATGATGACAAAGTTTATCATATTTTAACAGGCTATTTATATTTTCCTTTGTTACAACAGTTGGCTCCAGGGAACTTAATCTAACCCTAAAATCGCCATCTATACTGCATACCGCCCTTATGGTATCTTCTATATTTAAATCAATATCCCTGCCATATAGGGCTGTATTTATTCCCGTAAGAACAATCTCCTTATATCCTTTATCAATAAGAAGCTCAGCTTCTTTTTTTATTTCATCTAAATCTCTACTTCTAACCTTGCCCCTGGCATAGGGTATAATGCAGTATGAGCAAAACCTATTACAGCCTTCCTGTATTTTAATATATGCCCTGGTTCTTCCCTCTATGGAATTTACCATGCCCAAATCTTCATAATCTTTAAGTTCATCATATGTAAGAACATTAACTCTGTTAACATCTTTTTCCTTTAACTTATCCATGGTCATTTCATATATCTTAGATTTTAAATTATTGCCAATCAAAAGATCTATTTCGGAAATTCCTTTTAATTCATCCTTAGACATTTGAACATAGCAACCCGTAGCCACCATTATACTATCGGGATTAAGTCTTTTCATTCTTCTGATATATTGTCTTGATTTTCTGTCAGCTAAGTTGGTGACGGTACATGTATTTATGACATAAACATCGGCAAATTCTTTTTCTTCCACAGTAAAAAAGCCATTGTTTTCGAAGTCTTCTCTAATGGCCTGGGTTTCATATTGATTCACTTTGCATCCTAAAGTATGAAATGCAACCTTCATTATTCTTTTCCTCCAACTGCTGCGCACCACATTCCGTCTTTTTTTACCTTTATTAATTTAAAACCATTATCTTCCATTGAAGCTACTACTGTTTCTTCTTGTTCTATTAATATCCCAGAAAAAATAGCGAAACCACCTTTTTTAAGATGTCTAAATGCATCCTTCATAAGTAATATATCGAGCTCAGCTATTAGGTTAGCAACCAAAATATCACATCTAAAAGCTATACCCTTAGTTAAATCTCCTTCTATAATTTCAACATCTAGCTTATTTATTGCCACATTTTCTTTAGCAGATAAAACGGCTTCTTTATCAATATCAACACCTAGTACTTTATTAGCACCCAAAAGTTTTGCCGCAATTGCAAGGATTCCCGTCCCCGTCCCCACATCTAAAAGATCCATACCTTCTTCTAAGTATTCTTCCAAAAGTTTTACGCATAAAGAAGTGCTCTCATGGGTACCCGTCCCAAATGCACTTTTGGGGTCAAGTATCAAAACCTTCTCATCTTCTTTTTTATCATATTCACACCAAGAAGGACATACCACAACCTCCCCACCTATTTTAGTTGGAACAAAGTATTTTTCCCACTTATCCTTCCATTCTGAGTCTTCTCTGTCATTATATGCAACTTCAGTAAACATGATTCTAATGGTCTCAAGTGTCCTTAATCCTTCATCTGATTTTTCAACGTAAAGTACAATGTTAGCCTTTGAATTCTTTCTAGCAACAATATCATCATCGACAAAATCCCAATCATATGAATGTTTTTTAGCTAGTAGTTCTTCAATATCCTTGGGATCATTAATTATATATTCATATATTCCTAAATCATTAAGCTTCAATTCGGCTTCTTCTATATTAATATCTTCAATTACTATTTCTATATATTCCATTATTCCTCCAAATCTAATTTCCATTGACGAATATATATTAACACATATTAGGAGTCAATGGAAAATTACTTTAAAATACGATAGTGTCAATATACTTTCGGGAATTAATAATCAGAGTATCCCCTTGGTATGTTTTCATTTAGTTACTTTAGTCTATTTATATATCATTTAATTTAAAACCACTATTTATCATTCCTCTGAGCCAATCCATATTACTATGATCTATTCCAGGAATATTAACATTTAGTGTATCAATAGTGCTATAGGCTCTCTGTTTAATCTTTAAAGTTTTTATTGTTAATTTGTCTCTTTCGGCTTTTGCCAAATCTATTAAATCTTTTTTCTGTCTTCTTAATAAATCGAGAGCATTGCCACCATTATTCATATATATCCTAAGCTTCGTTATTTGATCACAGCCATGCTTACTCCAACCCATAGGTCTACTGCTCATACGTTTGCTTAAGATATGGCTTACTTGCCCTTCTGCACAGCATGGTAGGCAGCCGCCTTTATCAACACTTCTTATCTTAATACCTTCCCAATTATTCATTAGGTATCTATACATGTTCTTTACTTCTTTTGCCTTCTTTTCTGATTCAGTTACCCTTAAGATTTTCTCTGTAACATCTCTAAGAGCTTCTTTATCAGATGATTCGATTGCATTCCAAATTAGTTCTTTTACATCCTCCACGCTATCCCAAAGATGCGTTGTAGCTGTATTTATATATTTCATCATATGGAATTTGTCCAACACAAATACTGCTTTGTCAACTACAGTTATACCTGTTTTTATCCAATTGGCACCGTCTCCTGATATATATACTCTTTCAAGGAATTCTTCGTCATACACATCGTCTATGTAATCTTGTACCTCTTGCCATAGCTCTTCATTTTTAGCAGTGCCTTCATAAACTCCGCCGAAGTAATGCTTACCTATGAGTTTATTTCTATGTTTTTCATCACCTACATCTATTACATCTTCATAAAGACATATTACTTTAGGCATTATGGTATTTTGTTTTCTTCCTGATTTATCTTTAGTTAAATCACCACGATTATTCCAAAACTGTGCTGATACATGATCTTCATCCGCCACTATATGTAAATGCTTAATCTTTTTCTTTTCAGTTAACTCTTCACTCACAGGTTTTATTTCAAGCCCATGAATTAATTCTTTAACAGCTTGTTTGCTTGTGTTATCAGCAATGCTTGCATTACTGCCTCCCTTGGAATAGCTACTTTCTGCTGCTTCTTCTATAGTTCTTGCAGCTGCTGCTAAGGTTAGCCTTTGATGAGGCTCTATGCCCATGATTCTATCTACCAGATATACATAATCTCCGGTCTTTTTATCTTCATAACCTGTACGCACATAGTTAATGGTACCCATTACATCTAACAGTTGTTTAGGTTTATTCTTTTTTTCAACTGTATAGTATTTTTTTCTATCAATTGCTTCCTTTAGTTCTTGATCCACCTTTTCAATTACTTCTTCAACTATGTCTGTTCCTAGTTTTAAGACTTCATTTTGAACAGTTTCGGTTAAATCGTTAATATCCTTATCACCGTTCAAAATCAAATTTACAACTTTTTCTAATTTTTCACTGCACTGTTCGCTAAATTGTAGTATACTATTATACACAAGAGATCACCATCCTTATCGTTTTTGTTGTGCAACTATATGATAACATATTGGTTAGGTCTCTTGTATTTTATTATTTATTTTCCCGAATGTAATTGTACGCTATAAGGTTTGAGTAATCACTAAGACATATAATACTAGCAAGTTTAATGCTAATATCTGAAATTGTTAGATTCGGTCTGATTAACTATTTTGTTTTGCAAGACATTAAAAAATGATACAATATACTATATCACTAAAAAATTACGTGGCTTATGCTTAAGCTGGATAAAAATAATCATATTAAACTAACGGGTTATTTAGTTATGATTAATAAGTATAATAAACACTATAAAGAAAATATCTTTTTTGGAAAGCCTTATCCTGAACTTATTAATTTTTTTAGTAAGTATTCAAAGGATAACTTTGTGCTTGGACTTAGGTCGTGGTCAAGGAAGGGACAGTTTGGATCTTGGGAGACTTGGAATTGATAATTCTGATGTTGAAATAGAAACACTTAATAAAATGCTAATTTTGAAAACCTTAATGTAAAGGGAGTAGTACCTGATTTGTATGATATTGTGCCTATGCATTCTATGTGGCTGTTTTACATATTTTTGTAGTGTAATAGGACTAGTTTCTAGTTTCTGAAATATTTATCTTGATTTGTTGTAATGTCCTTATCTTCGTTGAAAAATCAATATCTGTAGCCTTGCCAATGTCTGCAAGTATATCATCATAATAATCAAAAAGGTAGTAGTTTTGATCTATGTTTGTGCATGTACACTTATTAAGGCTTTCAATCATCTTTGTAATACTGTGTTTACTGCCTGTGATATATTCAAGCATCCTTGCCAAAACGAGTGAAATAAAGCATGTAAGAAAGTGTGCTTTGATATGATCTTCAGTAGCTAGGTAAACTGGTCTTGTTTCTAAATCACTCTTAGTGACTTTGAAAGATTCTTCTATCTTCCATAAACCCCTGTAAATATTAATGATTTCATGAGCAGGTTTAGTATATTCGCTTGTAACAATAACATAGTAACCATCTAGAGCTTCTTGGTCTTTGATTCTTTCTTCATCAAGCTCTAAGGTGCTAGCATCTGCAATTTCACCTGTTTCTTTTACGAATGTAAGATTCTTCACATAAGCTGCAGCATCATATGAAGAGGCCTTATTGTAACTGGATGGTGAATTAATTAATTTCTTGGCTTTTTCAATGGCTTTAGTTCTTTCGTGTTTAGCTTTTTTAGCATATTTTTTACTGTAAAACACAACCTGCTTTACATCGATTACTTTCTCAACCTTTTTCCCAGATGTTGTAGTTATCCAAATCTTAGTAGGATAAAGTCTTTCTTTCCACTTGTAATCCTTACCATACCATTCATAACCAACGTTATCTTTTATGTAGTCTTTAAGTTCCTTCTTGGCGCCACGTGCAGTTTGACTAAATACGAAACCGTCGTTTGCAGAAAGGGTATAGTTGATATTGTCTCCTGTGTTCATCCCTTTATCGGCAACAACTATTACTTTTCCTAAATTAAAATCCTTTTTCATGCGAGAAAAAGTTGGTCTGTAGGTTAAGCAGTCGTTAGTATTTCCGGAATGAAGATCATAAGTAATAGGTATGCCATTAGTATCCATAAATAGACCCATCTGAACAATTGGGTTAGGCCTGTGCTCTTTGGATACACCTTTTTTTCTGAAATCATCTTCAGCATCTGATTCGAAGTAATAGTTTGTAACATCATAGTAAACAAGGCTTGTATCACGACCATATTTAGCTTTTACCTTGTCATTAATCCAAAGTTGCAATTCATTACCTTTCTTGTTGAAGAAAGTAAGTGCCCTGTAGATATCATCTAAAGAATAATTAGAGTTTTCAAAGAACTGGCCACGGTTTTCGTAAGCTTGCTTTTTAGAACCCGGATTTAGTAAACGTGAATAAACCAATAATTTCATAATATTGTTGGTGTTAGCTTCTATTTTTGTAGAACGCTGCCTGTTGATTAAAAACTTGTCAATTTCTAATTCATGGTAGATAGAACTAAAAGCAGAATAACCGAAGTTACTTCTGTTGTTAGTGCCGATTAGCAACTTGTCAGAAGGTTTGTATTTTAGCAAAATATCAGCATTACCATTTAATCGTTCAGTATTCATTTTAGCGATAACACCTTCAAAATGCTTTATTGGGTAAGGATATTTGTGAATCAATTCATCTAGATATCCCAGCGATTTAATGGTTCTGGACTTGGTCTTTTTAGTTTCTTTGTCTCTGTAGCTTTCAACTATAGAAACATAAACTCTTCCTGTTTTCTTTTCTTTTACTTTTCTTAAATACATCAGTCAACTCTTGTGGGTTAATATACATATATTATACCATAAAAAGCATATAAAAGCACGCTAAAACGAAAGAAAAATAAAATAAAAAAATTCTGAACCTATTCATCTTTCTTAAGTTCAGACTTAACTATGCATTACCTTGCTGCAAAACTCGGGAGACCGCAAAATTGGCGATGATGAAATGCGAAAAGCATGACAATAATTCACACGATAATAATTTTATGGTTGGATGCTGTAACTTTTCAATTTCAGGAGAAAAGGATATATTGAAAAATTCAATTATGTTGAATATATATTAGATTAGTAAGATGTTTTTATTGATGATGAAAAGACAAATAAAGCTGCAGAATTAGTAGAGGAATATTTTGAAATAAAAATGTGCGATTGAGAATTATTCGTGCTATTCTCGATGCCTTTCTATCACGCAGCAGCAGATATTGTTATATTTGACGAATTCACCATAAATATTGGAAGAGGAAATAGCAAAAATGGCTTCATAAGTTCGTTGGATTGTGACTTATAAAGTCGCTAACATAGCATCAAAAAATGCAACATTGATTTAGTTTCAAATTCAGAATACCGGCCTGAAACTTCTTTTAATGATATTTACGAAATGTTAGAAAAAACGTGTTCAAAATAGCGCAAATTCTTTTAAAAACTGCAAAAAAACATCAAAAAAGTTAAAATAAATAGCTATATTAAGTCCAATTCAACGAATTTGCTCACCCAAGTTGGGAATGTTTAATGATAATCTAGTAAAAGTAGTCGTAGGATAAGGGACAAATTTAGAAGGAAGATGAAAAGATGAATTTATAAATAAATTTAGTTAATTATATATTGTAGATTGCAAATATAATAGTCACATAAGATTTAAAAGAGGGATTGAAATATAACTATTAACGGCGGTTAACTGAGCTTATAACTAACTTTGTAGAAAGCATTAGGCAGTGTACTTAATGCAGATGTAATAAGCAGATAATAAGGGAAAATTAAATGAGAAGAAATTAGTCAAATTCATTGATTTGAAACCTATAGTTACATTAATTATGTAGTTAGTACTAGTAATATGATGGTTTGGATGTATGGCGATAGCAGGATTATCGATACCGTTAGGGACCATGATTATGACTTTCTATTTTGCGAAAAGGAAATAAGCAAAACTAGAGGATGATAAAGATAGTTCAAAATAATTCAATAAAAATATTAATATAATTGAGGTTGACTTTAAATATGTTTAAGTTTATAATGTAATCGAATAGGGGGGGAAAATATGAATTATGAAGATAGAATGGTACCAGCCTGGGTAAAAGTTTTGGGTGATGAAGATCTTGTTTTTATTAAAAATTTTATTTTAGCATCAGGGTCTTTAAAGGATATAGCAAAACAATATAATGTTTCTTATCCTACCGTCAGATTAAGACTAGACAGGTTGATACAAAAGATTGAATTATCAGAAGAAAGCGAACAAGACTCATTTGTAACATTGATAAAGAATTTGGCCATAAACGATAGAATAGATTACTCTACAGCAAAAACAATAACTAAGGAATATGAAAAGAGGAAAAAGAAATGACACAGAATATAGTACAATTTTGGCCAGGCGTGGGGTTAACTTTGTTAGCAATAATAATACCCTTGATAGTTATATCCATAATTCAATGGTTATTAGCGAGAAAGAAAAGCGATATAAAAGCTAAAATATTTATCGCTGGAGTTTTTATAATAATTAGCATTATTGCTATAATGTCAATTATAAACGGTTTTAATGTCGTAAAGACACCAATAGGTGAAATGTCTTTTTCTGATCAAACAAATGACGATGTAGAAATAACAATATATGCTATTTATGATAAAGAAAATGAAAAAGTTAGCGCCTTTAGTGATTTGATAGTTAAAAATAAAATAACTGATGAAGTTGAATATTTCAGTTTGCTATTTGATAATAACGGCGAACTGGTTGGTAATGTGCAGGCTTTTTACTATTCGGAAGAGATAAGCAGGTTGGCAGATGAAGCATATGTTTTTGTCGGAGAATCGAAAAGTATTAGAAAAATGAAGAAAGAATATGCTTCAAAGCATGGAAATGAAAGAATTGAAATAGTAATACTTTCACTTCTTTATTACATAATTAGTATAGTGCAGATTATAGTTCATAAAACAACTAGAAAAAAATTTGAAAAAGAATTTTCGATAGAGGAAATTGAGAGAATGAAAATTCAAGAGCTTTAATTATCGTGACTAATGTGTTTCGATAAATCATTAATAAAGAAATGAGGTGATCTGAAATTTACGAGTTCATATAAGTTATTGTTTTCAAAAAGGGAGTTAAAACATGAAAAAAATTATAAGCTTACTAGTAGTTATTTTTTTATTGAATTGCTTTTCTTTAGTTGCCTTTGCTGGTAGTAATGAAGCAGTAGAAAGTAAAATCGATAATATTGAGGGATTTAAAGATTCGCTTAAAATTGCATTATCAGATAATATAGTTACCGACAAAGAAAAGGCAGCATTGTACAATAATACTGAAACACATATTGTCAATCAGTTTATTGAAGAAAAAGCAAATTTGGCAATGCAGGAAATAAATAAAATGAATTGTCAAATGGAACTGAAAGATGAGGATGCAGCTTGTTTTTCCCAAAAAGTTGACTTAGGGGATGGATGCTGGGTATTAGTAACAGTTACAGATCAGAAAGAAGAGTCAGTAGATACAAAAAATACAGATACAGTTAAGGAAACAAACTCTTCTAAAAATAGTGGTTATTCGACTGTTTGGAAAGCTTATGGCAATAGATACTACAAGGCCCAAACTACATATTTTTTTGGTGTAGCATGGGGGAAGATGGGTCTAGAAAACCATTATAAATTAGATTCTTCGGGTATTACGGAAAGATATGGTACACCATATTGCAGCGATACTGGTTTAATGAGGGTGTCATCTAACGGTGATTGCACGATAACAGATTATTATGCACGAACAATAGGAGCATCTGATGTGAATATGTATTCGACTTTTCATGTGATTTATGGTTATGATCCTATATTATGGAGTAAAACTTACAAAATGGCTACTACCATAAAATATTTAGATAAAGATACTATAAACGGCGAAATTAAAGTAGGACAATCTTTTAATTGTTATGTCCTATAACTTAAGTTTTGCAGTAAAATGATAAAAAAGTCCCCTTAACTCGCTGGAATCAGCGCGTTTGAGGGGATTTCTGTTTTACATAGAGCGTGTGAACTAAAGTCTGTAAATAGATGGTTTTGACCCTCTATGATTACAGTTTAGTGTGAGAACTATAGAATATATTTCTTAAACTCGAAATATTTAGTTCTCAGATTTGTAACTACAGTATAATATTTAAAGAAAAGCATGTCAACAATCGCCCCTGAAAAAGGCGTTGTTCAACATGCTTCTTCTTTTTAGTTTTATTCCGGCATTCTATCCGGATACATTATTTGAAATTCTCCGTAGACCTTAGCCCAATTCCGAAGAGGCAGAGACCATTTTTTAGTGGCTGTCTTAGTAGCTAAAAATAGAGCCTTTAGCAAGGATGTTTCTGTAGGGAATACGCTTCTCTGGCGATTTAGTCGCTTATATGTGCTATTTAAACTCTCTATTGCATTAGTCGTATAAATAACCTTACGTACATCTGCAGAGAATTTAAAGATAGGGCTAATTGCATCCCAATTAACGTCCCAGCTCTTCATTGAGTTAGGATATTTATCATTCCATTTTTCTGTTATTTCAAGCATATTAGAATAAGCAGTTTCTTCTGAATTAGCATGATAGATTGTCTTTAAATCCGAAGCAAATTCCTTTTTATCTTTATGAGATACATGCTTTAAAGTATTTCTTACTTGATGAACTATACATCTTTGATATTCAGTTTTAGGAAAGGCTACTGATATACTTTCTTTTATTCCCGTAAGCCCGTCAGCGCACATTACCATTATATCTTTAACACCTCTATTTTTAAGCTCGTTAAATATGTTTAGCCAGTATTTACTGCTTTCGTTTTGACCGACATAAAGCCCTAAAACTTCTTTATATCCTTCTGAATTAATACCTAAAACTACGTATGCTGCAAGCTTCTGAATCAGTTTATCCTTGCGTACTGAAAAGTGCACTGCATCTATGTATACAACAGGATATATATCGTTTAACGGCCTATTCTGCCATTCCTCAATCTCCGGTAGTATTTTATCAGTAACATTTGATACAAAGCTTTCACTTACTTCAAACCCATATATTTCTTCTATCTGCTCCGATATTTGTCTGGTAGTTAAGCCACGTGCATACATGCTAATGATTTTCTGATCTATGTCTGATATGTTTTTTGTGAGCTTAGGCACTATTTTAGGATTAAAAGTGCTATCCCTATCCTGTGGTGCCTCTACGCCGAATTCGCCGAAATGACCTCTAACGTTTTTCGTTTTATGTCCATTCCTTGAATTAGGATTGTCATTACGTTCGCTTTTTTCATAACCCAAATGTTCATCCATTTCAACTTCCATCATTCCCTTGATAGTACTTCCTAAAAGATCTTTTAATGCGTCTTGAATGTCTTCTGCCGTTTGAATATCATATTCTTCAATTAATTGAGCTATGATGTCTTTTTTTCCTTCAGTTAACGGTCCTATTTTCTTTACTTCTCTTTTCTTTGCCATTTTAAATGACCTCCTTTGATAATTCTATCATAGAAGGCCATTAGGTTCTAATTATTTACAGACTTTTTCTCATACACTCAAAGAAATCA
>Ga0209931_1000141_pt1 | contig 39784 bp, 34 predicted proteins | sample SalPonR1_B_D1_MG_FD_185697 | JGI IMG/M metagenome (GOLD analysis project Ga0209931, IMG submission 185697) | Salt pond soil microbial communities from South San Francisco under conditions of wetland restoration - Salt Pond MetaG R1_B_D1_MG... ...
TGCCCTGAGCACAGCCGATGGGTTTCAAGTTACAAATTCCAGGTTCCAGGTTCCAGGTTTTAGATTTTAGAAGTTAGAAAATTATAAAAAGTCGTGAATTTTGTTTCATGTTCAGATAAAGTTATTAAACACATAAAGCTATAAACCCATATCGCAGATTCAAAGTGAGAAGATTCGGGAAATTTAAAACGTCCAACCCGCAGCTCGCAATTCTAGTATACTAATACACCTTAAACTGATACAACTTTGCCTCTATACCGCCATTAAATACTTTAATTTGTTTGGAGCCTGAAAGACCGAGATATCTTTGGGCATCATCATCCGAGGTTATAAACCAAACATTAGTGTTTCTGTAATGGTTTTTTAGTGTTTGACCTAATGTCTTGTAAAATAATTGTGGGTTGACATTCAATCTGTTTCCATAAGGAGGATTGAAGAGCATATGCAATTTTCTATCCTTATCTTTTTGAGTAGAAAAGAAATCGTCATGATGAATAGTAATAAATTCACTAAGATTAGCCTTATCTACATTATCCTGTGCTTTTCTCACAGCAGAAGGGGCTTTATCTATGCCTTTGATTTTAAAATGGAAAGGCTTTATCTTTTTTAGTACCGAATCTGTTATGATTTGAAAAAGGTCTTCATTCCAGTCTTTCCAATGCATAAAAGCAAATTCTTTCCTATTTAGGTTTGGTGGAATTTTACATGCTATCATAGCAGCTTCAATCAAAATCGTTCCACTCCCGCACATGGGATCTAAAAAATCAGATTGACCATCCCAACCTGAATGCAATAATAACCCAGCGGCCAAAACTTCATTAATTGGTGCAATATTAGTGGCTGTGCGATACCCGCGTTTAAATAATTTATCTCCTGAACTATCTAAACTCAAGCTACAGGTTTTTTTGTTGACGTGCACATTTATAACAATTTGAGGTTGGTCTGTAGATACACTGGGACGCTTATTAATTTTATACCTAAAATGATCAACCACAGCATCTTTAGTTCTCAAGGCCACAAACTGTGAATTATTAAAGATAGATTGGAAGTTATTAGAATTTACCATAAAGGCTTTATCTACATCCATCACAGACGTCCAATCAAAATTATAAAGTTTTTGGTAAAACTCCTCTTCGTCATTAAACTTAAATGTAAAGACAGGTTTTAAAATACTCAATGCGGTTCTAAGACTCAAATTGGCCTTGTACATAAACCCTGTATCTCCAACAAAACTCACATTCCTTATGCCAGGCTTGATGTTCATGGCTCCTAGTTGCCTCAATTCCTTTTCCAGTAAAGGCTCAAAACCAAATAGTGTAGTGGCCAACATTTTGAAATTTTCCATAATTATATTTTTTTTTAAATCCTTTTTAAATATCTTTTTAATAAATATACTGAAAAGATTGGCTTTAAATAGTATAATTTTTTTTACGACACAAAAATAGGCTAATTTTGTAGTCTATGAAGCAAACAACATCAGAATGGTATACAACCTGGTTTGATACACCGTATTACCATATTTTATATAAAAACCGAGATGACAATGAGGCGCAAAACTTTATGCGTCAACTCACAGATTATCTCAATTTAACACCCAAATCACACATTTTGGATGTGGCTTGCGGTCGTGGTCGTCACGCTATTTATTTAAATAAAATAGGCTATAATGTAACTGGAATAGACCTGTCTCAAAACAGTATAGATTACGCTAAAAAATTTGAAACCGATGGGCTTCGCTTTGAACGCCATGATATGTGTCAACCTATGGGTAAAACTTATGATGCAGTTTTAAATCTTTTTACCAGTTTTGGGTATTTTGAAAAAGACGATTATAATATTAACGCCATAAAAGCTATGAAAGCCAATATGAAACCCAATGCCTATGGCGTTATAGATTTTTTGAATGTGCAACACACATTGAAACACCTCAAGTCATATGACACCAAAACAGTTGATGACATTGAGTTTAAAATTCAAAAATGGGTTGAAGACGGCTATATTTTTAAACGCATAATCTTTGAAGCTAAAGGCCAAAATTTTGACTTTACCGAAAGATTAAAATGTATTGATTTAAAATTGTTTAAAACATATTTTAGAGCTGCTGGATTACAAATTAAACAGGCCTTTGGTAACTATAATTTAGAAGATTATAATACTAAAACTTCAGAGCGTTTAATATTGATTTTTAAACAATGATGAGTTTATACCTTCCTATTATTGCAGTTTTTCTAGGGTTTTTCATTGCTTTAAAATTTAAAGCCCACTCCAGGTATCTCAATCTTCTGCTTGCCTTTAGTGGTGGTTTTTTGCTATCGGTAACAGTGGTAACGCTATTACCTGAGATTTATCAAGAGCAAAACCACTTCATAGGTGTTTTTATTTTACTCGGTATTGTATTGCAGTTGGTTTTAGAATTTTTTTCAAAAGGTGCAGAACATGGTCATGTCCATATTGAACAAAAAGGAAATACATTTCCACAATTACTTTTTATCAGTTTATCTATTCATTCCTTTTTTGAAGGCTTTCCCACACACCAACATTCAGATTTGTTGATAGGTATTTTAGTTCATAAAATACCTGTAGCGATAATTGTAAGTAGTTTTTTATTGAGCTCGAAACTTTCAAAAACGAAACTGATTGTTTTTCTAATCTTATTTTCTATAATGACACCTCTAGGAAGTTTGGTTCACATTATTTTTGAAGAAGATTTGGGCGACATTAAGATATGGGTTGAAGCTATTGTAATAGGTATTCTCCTACACATTGCCTCTACAATTTTGTTTGAAACGTCTAAAGACCATCAATTTAATTACAAAAAGTTTATTAGTATTTTGATTGGTATGGGTTTAGCTCTTGCGCAAACTTTAATCTAGCTGTCATAATGCTGTTTTCTGATAAGAATTGAGCATGACAAGACGATATCTAATGTGTGCCTGAGTTTATTTCAGGATCTGAGTCTAGGTCTGTTCTTATGTCTGTTTATTCTTAGCTTCAATACTTAAAGTGGCATGAGGAACAAGCTTAAGTCTTTCTTTTTGAATTAACTTGCCGGTTACACGGCAAATCCCATAAGATTTGTTTTCAATTCTAACCAGAGCATTTTTTAAATCCCTGATGAATTTTTCCTGCCTGATGGCCAGTTGCGAATTGGCTTCTTTGCTTAAAGTGCTGCTGCCATCGTCAAAAGATTTGAATGTAGGAGAAGTATCTTCCGTATCGTTGGCACTACCGTTTTTGTAGGCTTCCATGTACGTCTTGAGCTGTTTCTCAGCATTTTTTATTTTGTCCTGGATCAAAGTCTTAAATTCTGCAAGGTCTTGATCAGAATATCTTACTGGTTTTGATGTATCTGTACTCATTTTAAACTTTTTTTATAGTAATGACGGTTTTGATATCGTCAAATTCAACTTCTCTTCCGTCTTCGATTAGGTCTGCAAAAGTAATGTTTTGGGATAGAGTTTCACGCTTTATATACGTTAAATTTTCTTGGACGGCCTTATTAATTTTTTCTTCATTTTTAATGTTTACAGTAATCTTGTCGGTAACATTTAAATCTGAATCTTTTCTCAGGTTTTGAATCCTATTAACCAATTCTCTGGCTATTCCTTCATTCCTAAGCTTTTCATCAATATGAATGTCTAGCGCCACTGTTATATCCTTTTGAGAAGCAACGAGCCAGCCTTCAATATCTTCTGAAGTGATGTCAACTTCATCGATACTAAGGGTTTTTTCCTCTCCATTGATATCTATTGAGATTTTACTCTTCTTCTCAAGCGTTGATATGTCAGTTTTAGTCAGTTGATTTATAGCCTTTATCGCGTGTTTCATTTCGCTACCGTATTTAGGGCCTAAAACTTTAAAATTAGGTTTAATACTTTTTACTAAAAGATCTGAAGTATCGTCTATGAACTTAATTTCTTTGACGTTGACCTCAGATTTGATCAAATTTGCTACTGCTTCAACATCTGCTTTAAATTGATCATCTAAGACGGGAATCATAATGCGCTGTAAGGGCTGTCTCACTTTTATCATCTCTTTTTTTCGAAGTGATAAGACAAGCGAGGATATAATTTGAGCATTATGCATTTTATCTTCTAATGCTTTGTCTCTATAATTTAAATTGGAAACAGGAAAATCAGCTAAATGAACACTTTGTTCTGCTTCATTTTGTAATACTCCAGTTAAATCTTTGTAAAGCTGATCGGCATAAAAAGGGGAGACTGGAGCAATAAGTTTAGAAATTTCAAGTAAACAGGTGTAAAGCGTCTGGTATGCCGAAATCTTGTCATGTTGATAATCGCCTTTCCAGAATCGTCTTCTGCTCAACCTTACATACCAATTTGATAGATTTTCTTGAACAAAATCTGAAATTGCTCTGGTGGCTTTTGTAGGCTCATAATCAGCATAATAATCATCTACCTCTTGTATTAAAGTGTGTAACTCAGACAAGATCCAACGATCTATTTCAGGCCGTTTAGCCAAGGGTATACTCTCCTCGCTGTAATTGAAATTGTCAATATTAGCATACAATGCAAAGAACGAATACGTATTGTATAGTGTTCCAAAGAATTTTCTCTGTACTTCAGCAATACCGTTTAAATCAAACTTTAAGTTGTCCCATGGATTGGCATTACTAATCATGTACCAACGCGTAGCATCTGGTCCATAGGCGTTTAACGTTTCAAACGGATCTACGGCATTACCTAATCGCTTAGACATCTTTTGACCGTTTTTATCTAAAACCAAACCGTTGGATACCACATTTTTGTAGGCTACATCATCAAAAATAAGGGTTGATATGGCGTGTAAGGTATAAAACCAACCACGGGTTTGGTCTACACCTTCGGCAATAAAGTCGGCTGTAAAGGCCCCCAAACCCCCTAAGGGGGCTTTATGTAACTCTTCTTCAATTTTATCTAAAACATTGTCAGTATCTCCAATTACCTCATCGTTTGTAAAACGTATTACTTTAAATCCGAAATTTTCATTTAAGAACTTAGATCTAAACTCATCATTCTCTCTAACTTTTGGATCATTGTGATAGCCACCATCTATTTCGACGATTAACTTTTTATCTAAACATACAAAATCTGCAATATATTCATCAATAACATGTTCTCTTCTAAACTTATATCCACCTAGTTTTTTACCTTTCAAAAATTCCCACAAGACTTGTTCAGCCTGAGTTGGATTATTCTTTCTATCTTTTGCTTTTTGTTTCAACAAATGATAGGAAGATTTACGAGCAGTCTGGTATTGAGGACTACCAGAAAGTCCCCCAGCGGGGGATTTAGGGGGCTTGAGTCCCCCAGCGGGGGATTTAGGGGGCTTTTCATATGGATAATGCCATTGTGCATAAGGCATAGAACCGGAATCGAACCAAACATCAATCAAGTCCGATTCTCTGTTCATGGGTTGTCCGTTTTCAGAGACCAATACAACCTCATCGACAATATTTTTGTGTATGTCTACTCCTTTGTAATTTTCATCGGAAGTATCGTCAATTTTAAACTCTTTAAATGGATTACTATCCATAAAACCGGCTTCTACAGCTTTGTCAATTTCCTGTTTTAAGGTTCCGATAGAATCAATGATCATTTCTTCCTTTCCATCTTCTGTTCGCCAGATTGGCAGTGGAATACCCCAGTATCTGGAACGGGATAAATTCCAGTCGTTGGCATTGGCCAGCCAGTTCCCAAAACGACCTTCCCCGGTAGATTTAGGTTTCCAATTGATGGTTTTATTCAACTCTACCATTCTGTCTTTCTTATCGGTTACTTTTATAAACCAGGAATCTAAAGGATAATACAAAATCGGTTTATCTGTTCGCCAGCAGTTTGGGTAACTATGTCGGTATTTTTCTACTTTAAAGGCTCTATTTTCGTTTTTGAGCTTAAGCCCTATTCTTTCATCTACACTTAAATATTCTTTTTGATTTTTGATTACAGAACTTAGAAAATCTTGTTGCTGTTTGAAAGCTTCATCTATCTGTTCCGGGCTCATATATTCAGCTTTAACATATTCTTCTGCGAGACCATAAATATCATCCTTGACCTCGGGTCTGAATTTTCCTTTTAAATCAACCAACGGGACCAGGTTATCATCTTTATCTTTTACCAGCAAAGCCGGCACTTCCGGTTTAGCCTGTTTGGCAACCATGGCATCGTCTGCACCAAAAGTCGGAGCGGTATGCACTATTCCTGTCCCATCTTCGGTGGTCACAAAATCTCCTACTATTACTCTAAAGGCGTTTTCAGGATAATGAAATGGTTTGGCGTAAGGTAACAACTGTTCATATTGGGATTCAACAATGTCTTCACCTTTGAATTCTTCAAGAATAAAATATGGGATTTTCTTATCGGTTTGTTGATAGGCATCTAATGCCGATAATTCTGAAACCAATTTATATTTTTTAGTAAACTGTTGATTTATCAAAGCTTTAGCCAAGATAACAGTCATTGGTTCAAAAGTGTATTGATTAAAAGTTCTTACCGCCACATAATCTATTTTATTCCCTACCGTCAATGCGGTATTACTTGGTAATGTCCAAGGTGTGGTAGTCCAGGCAATGAAGAAAATATCACCGTCTATATTCTGAAGGTTTTCAGGGAGGGATTCTTTAACCGCCTTAAATTGAGCAGTTATAGTTGTATCAGTTACATCCTGATAGGTTCCCGGTTGATTTAATTCATGAGAACTCAATCCCGTGCCAGCTTTCGGGGAATATGGCTGAATGGTATATCCCTTATATATAAGTCCTTTGTTATAAATCTGAGCCAAAAGCCACCACACGCTCTCCATATACTTTGGAGTGTAAGTGACATACGGATTATCCATATCTACCCAATAGCCAATTTTATTGGTGAGGTCATTCCAGACATCGGTGTAGCGCATCACCGTTTTTCTGCAAGCTTTGTTGTAGTCCTCAACCGAAATTTTAGTACCGATATCTTCTTTGGTAATGCCGAGTTCTTTTTCTACACTCAACTCAACAGGCAAACCATGTGTATCCCATCCTGCTTTTCTGCTCACGCGGTAACCCTTTTGGGTTTTATATCTACAGAAAATATCTTTAATGGTTCTGGCCATGACATGGTGAATGCCGGGTAAACCATTTGCAGATGGAGGTCCTTCAAAAAACACAAAAGGATTATCTTCAGGTTTTTGATCTACACTCTTTTTAAAGATGTCGTTTTCATCCCAAAACTTTAAAATTTGGTCTGCTATATCAACTAAATTTAAACTTTTATATTCCTTAAAGTTTTTACTCATTTCTTTCAATTCTGACTTAAAATCGGCAAAAATAACGAATTCTTATTGATTTGTTATTCATAATTTAATGAAATAAATCCTTGCATTTAAGAAAATTTTGAATATTTTTGTTAGCAAATTTAAACAATTCTCAACATGAAAAAATTTACAGTATTAACTTTACTTGTCTCATTATTTGGCGCAAATTCTATTATAGCGCAAGAATTACCTAAAGAAGGTAAACCAGGACAATGCTACGTTAAATGTATCATTCCTGATAAATTTGAAGAAATAACAGAAACCGTTGTTGTAGAACCGGCATACACAGTTGTTGAAACTGTGCCACCAACCTACAAAACTGTGACCGAAGAAGTGCTTGTTAAAGAAGAATCAAAAGAACTTAAAGTGATTCCTGCAGTTTATGAAACTGTTGAAATAGAATATATTTCTAAAGAAGAAGCAGAAAAACTTAATGCCGTGCCTGCATCTTTTGTAGATGATTCTGAAGAGTTTAAAGTTTACCCAAAAACTGGTAGATATGAATACAGAATTCTAGAAGATTGTCCTTCTGCCAACAAAGAAGACTGTATGGTGGCTTGTTATGTAGAATATCCTGAGCAGTATGAAAACGTTGCTGTAAAAAGATTAGATCAAGATGCCACAACCAGCCCGGAAGCTTTACCGGAAGAAAGAGATGTGTATAAAAAGCAAGTCGTTAAAACACCGGCAAGAGTAGAAGAAGTCATTATTCCGGCAGAATATGCCACAATAACTAAAACTGTTGTTGATGAGCCTGCCAAGGTTATTGAGAAAACCATTCCGGAAGTTACGGAAACTGTTACCATCACAAAATTAGTTGAAAAAGGTGGCATGGCTGTATGGGAAGAAGTAGACTGTGGCCTTGTAGGTGGTCCAAATTTATTACCTATTTTATACGAATTTAACAGCGCCAGACTTACAGCTGAATCTAAAAGAATTATTGACAACAACCTTTTACAGCTTATGAATGATAAGCCTGCACTAAACATCGAGTTAAGATCTCATACAGACTCGCGTGGTAACGATGCTTACAACAAAGCTTTATCTCAGCAAAGAGCACAATCTGTTGTTAATTATTTGGTTAGCAGAGGTATAGACAGAGAAAGATTAGTAGCTAAAGGTTTTGGAGAAAGCCAACTTGTGAATCGTTGTAGCAATGGTGTAGAATGTTCTGAAGCTGAGCACCAAAAGAACAGAAGAACAGAATTTAGAATTATACAATCTAATTAATCTTCAAAAAAAACAGTATTTTAAAAGTAGTCTTTACAGGCTACTTTTTTTTATGCTTATAATTTCTACTTCTTCAGTTTTACTTTCAAAAATTTCAAGCCCAAATTCATACTTTAATTCTTCAATCATAAGATTGTCGTAAGTGACATGAAAATTCCAATCATATAGATTTTCATCATTTCCTTTATAGTGGAATGAGGCATTCTTGACATCGCTTAAAACCTCAAAAACCTGCTTTATAGACATATTGTCTGCTTGGATTCTATCCTCACCAATAATATAACTGCCTGAGCCGTCTGCATTCCATTCTATTTGGGTGTTGTCCCATAAAAGTGAATTGTCTGTAACTTTTACCTCTTTAGATTTTATGCGCTTGGTAGTAGTCATTAAATGTATGTCGTGCCGATTCTTGATATAGTCTTCTATTCTCTGTTTATCATAATCCCAGATATTTTTTCTTGAGCCAAAGGTGATTTTTAGGTCTAAATCGGTTTGGAAGTTAGATTTTGGCAAATCGTATAGACTGCTAAAAAAACTAAGAATATCTCCTTCAAAATAGACTCTGGTGTCTGTCTTAGCGAATTGACTTTCGTAGATGTTTTTTCGGGTTTCGAGGCTGTAAATGTCTAGCGTATCTATTTCAGAAAACTGATCGCCCAATTTATTGTAATTGTATTTAAAGAGATCTGACAACTGGTATTCACGTGATTTTTCACCCCTTGACAACCTCTTGATAAAATCGACGTATAATTTTGAAGGACTACCAGACCAAACCACCTTTCCCCTGTTGTTTAAAATAACACTGTAAGGCCTGTATTTGACATCATATTTTTTAACATTGAACAGATTAAAATCTTGATAAATAGCCATTTTCATGCCCTGAGCATCAACAAATCTTTTGATTTTAAACTCATTTTCATCAGAAATACCAATCATGTAAATATCGTTCTTAAGCTGCTCCTGGTATATTTCAAGCTGTTCTCCTGCGGGAATACAAGGCCCACACCAGGTTGCCCAAAAATCTAATAGAATTAAATTTTGGCTGTTGAATTTTGTAATCTTACTCTCTTGAATTACTGTGCCTATTTCTAGTTTATTTTGTGCAACGATAGTAAAGCAAAATAAAAAGACCACAAAAAACGAAATATTTCTAAGCATAAATTCTAAATATAATTAATAAACAAAAATACAAATACCAACAAGCGTGCCTATACTAAAACGAATAGTTTTGAAAATATTATCAACAAATTACGGCAGAATGAATAATAAGCTTACTTTTGCCGGCTTATTTTTAAGGACCTTTCATGAGAGCAGTATTACATCTATTTGATTTTCAACAGAAAGTAAACTACAAAACAGAAATTCTATCGGGCTTAACTGTTGCCCTTGCCTTAGTGCCAGAGGCAGTGGCCTTCGCCATGATTGCGGGGCTTTCTCCGCTTACAGGTTTATATGCGGCATTCATGATGGGATTGGTTACTTCTATATTTGGGGGAAGACCGGGAATGATATCTGGTGCGACGGGAGCTGTTGCTGTAGTTATTGTGGCTTTAGCTAAAAGCCACGGCATAGAATATATATTTGCAACAGTAATACTAGCAGGTATCATACAATTTTTAGCAGGCCTATTAAAACTTGGTAAACTCATGCGTCTGGTTCCACATCCCGTGATATTTGGGTTTGTAAATGGCTTGGCCATTATCATTTTCATGTCCCAGCTCGATCAGTTTAAAGACGCAGACGGCAATTGGCTAACGGGTGAGTCGCTTTACACTATTTTAGGCTTAGTACTATTAACCATGTTGATTATTTGGGGATTACCAAAATTGACTAAAATCATTCCTGCTTCATTAGTTGCCATTCTTGTGGTGTTTGGAATCGTCCTGTTTTTTGGTATTGACACCAAAACAGTTGGTGATATTGCTTTTATTAAAGGTGGATTGCCGCCATTCAATATACCAGATATTGCTTACACTTGGGAAACATTTATGCTCATTCTGCCTTATGCCGCTATTGTCGCAGGAGTGGGTTTGATAGAAAGTTTGCTGACCCTAAATATTGTAGATGAAATTACGGAAACCCGAGGACATAGTAATCGTGAGTCTATGGCTCAGGGTGCTGCCAATATGTTATCGGGCTTCTTTTCCGGCATGGGGGGATGTGCCATGCTAGGCCAAAGCTTAATTAATGTTTCAAACGGAGCCAGAGCAAGATTGTCTGGCATTATAGCTTCGCTTATGTTATTAGCATTCGTGCTATTTGGATCAGGCTTGATAGAGCAACTTCCCATGGCAGCATTGACAGGTCTTATGATCATGGTTGCCATAGGAACTTTTGAGTGGGCCAGCTTAAGATCATTCAATAAGTTTCCAACATCTGATATTATTGTTATGGTTTTGGTTACTGTTGTAACCGTATATCTTCACAATTTGGCACTTGCTGTGGTTGTGGGAGTTATTATTGCAGCTTTGGTGTTTGCCTGGGAAAATTCTAAGCGAATCCGTGCCAGAAAATATCTTGATAAGGATGGTATAAAGCATTACGACATATTTGGTCCTTTATTTTTTGGCTCTACCGCAGTATTCAATTCAAAATTTGATGTGACCAATGACCCTGATAAAGTCATGATTGATTTCTCTGAAAGTCGAGTCGCAGATATGTCTGCTATTGAAGCTTTAAATAAGTTAACTGAAAGATATCATAAACATGGTAAAAAAGTCTATATCCGAAATTTAGCCAGTAATAGTCATAAAAAGTTAATTAAAGCTGATAAAATCATCAATGTCAATATCGTCGGTGAGCCTAGAGAAGATAGACTTATTGAAAATTAAACTATCTATATTGGGATGGATTGATATTAAAAGTTGGGTTTTGGAAGTTTGGGTTATCAAAATTCAAATGTTCCATATTTCAGGTTACTCATTCTATATTCCAGGTTTCTGGGTATCACATAATGTAATTCAAAATTTATAATCCAAAATTCAAAATTTCTTAACTCCAAACGCTGCCCTGAGCACAGCCGAAGGGTTCCAAGTTACAAATTCCAGACGTTGCCCTGAGCACAGTCGAAGGGTTCCAGACGTTGCCCTGAGCACAGTCGAAGGGTTCCAAACGCTGCCCTGAGCACAGTCGAAGGGTTTCAAATTAAAAATTATAAATTCCAGATTCTAAATTCCAGATTCTTTATATTTATACGCAATATTAATTACTCATTACTACTTTAATAAACTTTCATATAAAAAACCTCTTAAAATACTAATAAACAACATGTTATATCAACTGGAATATGGTCAGCGACGATTCAAGGACTACCCTCTAATAGCTAAAAGTTTGAGCACAGCAAAAATCCCGTTCATGCGTGGCTGAAAGCTCATTCCAGATTCCAAGTTTCGGGTTTCGGGTGTGGAAAATTGTTCGTGCATGCTCATAAAACTAACGAATTTTCAATTCTTGTGTTATGGTATTTTTAAATTTCAGGTTATTATTTCCAGATTTTAAGTTTCGGGTAATTCAAAATATTTTAATTAATGAAAATCTTTTGTTGTTTACCTCATAACCCCATAACCCCATATCCTCATAATCTTATAAATCAATCGCGGTTTGCTGGCTTATTTTGTACTTATTACTAATTACTACTTACCAAACTTTCATATAACAAACCTCTTAAAATACTAATAAACAGAATTTTATATCAATTGGAATATGGTCAGCGACCATTCAGGGACTATCCTCTACCGACTACCCTCTACCGACTACTAACTACCCTCTACCGACTACCCACTACCAACTATTTAATCCCTCTTCAACTTCTTATATTTTAGTTTTTTAACAGCTAACACCTAAAGGCTAACGGCTAAAAGCTAATAGCTAATACCTCAAAGTGTTTTGTCGCAGTTTACAGGTATATTTACTTTGTAGTTAATAGTCGTAATTCGAAATTTATAATCCAAAATTCAAAATTTCTTAATTCCAGGTTTAAGGTTCCGGCTTATGATTAGTATTTGCAGAAATTAAAAACAACATTTCCCAATCTTCAGTTTCGATTTCCACTCTAAAACTACTAATCACTATAAACTGAAAAGCAAAACGTATTTCATACCCCTTAGTATTTATCAGGATTTGCAATAATATCCTCTGCCCTGTTAATGTGATTTTCTAAGGTCTCTTTATTCATTTTATTGAGTACACTCATCATCATATTCATCCTATTATTGGTTTTAAAATGTGCTTTTTTTTTATGCAAAAAGTTCCAATACAAATTATTGAATGGACAAGCATCATCGCCTTCTTTTTTAGAGACTTTATAATGACAGGATTTGCAGTAATTGCTCATTTTGTTGATGTAACTCCCGCTGGACACATAAGGTTTGGTCGCAACAATTCCATTGTCTGCAAATTGACTCATCCCTCTGGTATTGGTGAGCTCTGCCCATTGAATGGCGTCCATGTAAATGCCTAAATACCATTCATCGACCTGATCAGGATCGGTCATGTTGAGCAGTGCAAAATTGCCAGTCACCATCAATCGTTGAATGTGATGTGCATAAGCATGGTCAAGGCTTTGGTTGATGGCTTTACTCATGCAATTCATCTTAGTATTGCCCGTCCAGTAAAACTCAGGCAAATTATTGGTGTTTTCAAGCTTGTTTAAAGACTCGTACTCTGGCATTTCTTTCCAGTAAATGCCCCGCATATATTCTCGCCAACCCAGGATTTGTCTTACAAAACCTTCTATTTCAGAAATGTCAATCTCGTCTTGTCGCTTATAGTAAGTTTCCACGGCTTTGTCTAAAACTTCTTTAGGTGATAACATTTTAGAATTCAACGTGAAAGATAATCTGGAATGAAATAATGTTTTCTGCTCGGTATGCATGGCGTCTTCGTAGTCGCCAAAATGAATGAGCAGGTGTTCACAAAAATAATCTAAAAGCTCCAAACATTCGTTTCGGTTGGTTGGCCATTCAAAGGATTTCGGATTAATTCTTCCAATAAACTTAATATCTTTTTGGCATATCACCTCATAAATCTCTGTAACGTTGTGATTGTATGTTTTGGCATCCGGAATCTCATGCTGGCCTTTCCAGACTTTTCGGTTTTGTTTGTCAAAATTCCAATCGCCACCTTCAGGGTGTTTTTCCGACTGCATTAAAATGCCGTGCTTTTTTCGCATATCTCGATAGAAGTATTCCATGATCATAGTCTTTTTACCTTTAAAAAACCGGCTAACTTCATTACGAGTTGTGTAGAAATGTTCTGTGTCAAAAGCTTCTGAATCGATAGAAATATCCTTACAAAATTCCTTCAACTTTTGGTCTAAACGATACTCATCAGGATACTGGTATTCAAACTTTTCAATCTTTTCTTTTTTAATAATCTGCCTTAAATTATCTTCGAGGCATTGTTGGTTGTTTTCGTCATCAATTTTATAATAAGTTACCTGATGACCTTGTTTCTTAAGATGTTCAGCCAGGGAGCGCATTCCCATAAAAAACCCAATGATTTTTTGAATATGGTGATTGACGTATCCTGTTTCTTCAAGGGTTTCAGCCATAAAATATACAGTGTCATCATCGGTGTGCAGAAACCAGGAGTGGTTGTAATTAAGTTGATCGCCAAGTATAAATCTGAGTGTTTTCATATATAATATTTCTTCTAAAATAATTTTTATTCAATCATACAACCTAGAAATCATTTCTTTTTAGATAATATTTTGACTTATTTAGATATAGTATAGTACATTAAAATTATTTTAGAAAACTCAAGCGTGCAAATTTTACAACTTCGCCATCCCCATTTCATAACTAAATCTTCGTAGTTAAAAATTAAAGAGAGCTCATGATTACCAAAATTGCAAAATTAAGACAGCATAGGAGCATATATTTTGAAATTTAGATGGGATAAAAATCTACTTGAAAAAGGCATAGGTCAATAAAAATTTATACATTGGTTAGCGTATATTTTATACACTAAACATATGATTAAACTCCCTGTAAAATACAATTCAAGTTTAGTTATTTGTGCGATATTACTGGTAATTACAGCTGTGTTATTTATTGTATTTCCACAAACTTCATTTAGAGGCATTGATCAAGCATCAATTTTCATCAGAGATGTTTTTGGCCAGTTTTATTTGGTTTTAGGGTTTTTGTTTGTCCTGCTTATGCTCGGGATTGCTATTCTACCTATCGGTAAAAAAAGATTGGGCAGTAAAAAACCGGTTTATTCATTCGGCTCTTGGGTGGCGATGCTGTATTCTGCTGGGATGGGTGCAGGGATTTTATTTAGAGCAGTTCAGGAGCCGGTCTTTATGTATAACAATCCGCCTATACAAACCTCTTCATCCGCAAAACATATAGCTTTAGAATATACATTTTTTCAGTGGGGATTTACAGCCTGGGCCTTTTATACCGTATTTGCACTCATTATTGGGCATTTAATTTTTAATCTTAAAAAACCTGTTCAGCTCAGCTATGTATTCACATCCTCATCGTCAAATGTTTGGGCAAAAGCCATAAACACCCTGACTATTCTTACTACGCTCATTGGTATTGTTTCGGCTACAGCTTTAGGGGCTAAACAAATTGAAGAAAGTGCAGAAATTCTTATACCGCTTTCTAAGTCGTTCTGGCCGGTTTTGATTATTGTGTTAGTTGTGTTTATAAGTGGCACAACCTCTTCCTTAATGGGGTTAGATAAGGGCATCAAACGTTTATCTAATTTTAATATTTTAGTCACCACCGCTTTAATGCTCTTTGTGTTTTTTCAGGGTGATATCCTTAGTATTTTAAAAGATTTCGCCCTGTCTTTATGGCTTTATATTATTGATTTTGTCCAACTGAGTTTAGCCACGGGAAATTACAATCCCGGTAATGAATTTTTAACAAACTGGACCTATTATTACTGGGCGTTTTGGTTGGCATGGGCACCATTTACTGGCGTATTTATTGCCCGTATTTCCAGAGGAAGAACTTACAGACAAATTGTTTTTGGCAGTTTGTTTGTACCGGCTTTGGCCAGTTTCTTTTGGTTTAGTGTTTTTGGATCATCGGCTATCGACCTCATTAGTCAAAATGTGATAGACGCCAGCAACTTAGATTCGGCTTTTGATGCTTTGTCTGTATTTTTAAGCGAATTATATTGGCCTATACTGTCTCAGGTAGTTGTGCTTATAGTTTTGTTTGGGTTTCTCATCACGTCTCTAGATTCCGGCTTATTTGTATTGAGCATGTTTTCAAATCAAGGCAAAACCGAACCGCTCAACACGCATAAAGTCATTTGGGCTGCTGTATGTATAATGTTAAGCCTGGCATTTTTAGGCCTTGGCTTCGCATTACCGGAACAAAATGTACTTTCTGCAGTAAGCAAAATTTTGATTATTGTATCCTTGCCTTTTGCGATTTTAAGCCTTGTGATGATAGTAAAGTTTATGGGGCGCCAACATTAAAACAGACGTCCTGAATTACCGGGAAGTAAAAGCATTTTTCACTAAAATATTCACAGCTTATATGTATAGTTTAAATATCTATACCGATATTTGTATTAAACCACAGCCCATGAAAAAGTTTCTTAAAATACTCGGCATATCTATTATTATAGTTATTATTCTTTTAGCCATTGTACCGTATCTGTTTCAAGATCAGATAGAACAAAGTTTAAAAAACAGCATCAATAAAAATGTCAAGGCTAAGGTAGAATGGTCTGAATTAAACTTAAGTTTATTGGCCGATTTCCCCAATGCAGAAGTTAATCTTGAAAAAGTATCTGTTATCAATAGAGCACCTTTTGCAGGAGACACCTTGTTTTACGCCCAAAATTTTGAAATACATATGGGATTATTTCAGTTATTCAATGCTGATAATTTGGTGATTGACGATATTGCAGTAAAAGAAGCTAATATAAATGTATTGGTTAACCAAGCCGGGGAAACTAACTACGATATTCAAAAGACAAGTCAGCCCCAAAACAAAAAACCGGAAGACACAACTGGACAAAATGGGTTTAAACTAGAATTGCAATCTTACAGCATTACAAATTCTAAAATACGATATAAAGATGCGTCTGCTCTCCTACTCAATTTATCAAATTTTAACCATTCCGGAAAAGGCGACTTTACTAAAAACACGTTCACCCTTTCAACGGAGACAGATTCTAAAGTGTCTTTTACTTATGACAGCACGGCGTATTTAAAACAAAATCACATCAAACTTGAGGCTGATATTGAAATGGATTTAGACCAAATGCGGTTTACTTTTAAAGAAAACGAAGCATTTATTAACCAGCTTCCTTTAGAATTTGATGGGTTCGTTCAAATTTTTGATGACCGGCAGGAGCTAAACATCAAATTTTCGACCCCGGATTCTGATTTTAAAAATCTTCTTGCACTGGTTCCGGAAGCTTATGCCGGTAATCTGGATGGTATTGATACTAAAGGAGAATTTAGTCTTGATGGTAAATTATATGGTAAAATTGACGACACCTATATTCCAAAAATAGATATTGAATTATCTAGTGAAGATTCAGAGTTTCAGTACGAGACTCTCCCCAACAAAATGGAAGACATTAATTTAGATTTAAAAATTTTGAATAGCACTGGACTCATTGATGATACCGCCATAGATATTAACAGGCTTGATTTTAGAATAGGAAAAGATAAATTTAGGAGTTCATTTCATCTGAATGATTTGACCCAAAATATGAAAATTGATATTGTAGCTAAGGGAATTATTAACTTAACCAATTTGAGCCAAACCTATCCTTTAGAGGCTAATTTGGACCTTAACGGCATTTTAGATATGGATTTGGAAACACATTTTGATATGAATAGTATTGATAAACAGCAATACCAAAATGTAAAAAGTAAAGGCCGACTTGAGCTTAACAGCTTTAAATATACCTCAGAAGACCTTGCTAACCCGTTTATAATCGAAAAAGCAAAGGTATCCTTCAATCAGGCAACAGCAAAACTATCAAGTTTCAAAATGAAAACCGGACAAACGGATATACAGGCCAATGGTCAGCTTAATAACCTGATAGGCTATATGTTTTCTGATCAGGATTTATCGGGTAATTTTCAGGCTATGTCTAGCAAATTTGTAGTTAGTGATTTTATGACATCTTCTGCTGAAAATTCAACACCTGAAGATCCCTCTGCAAATGAAAAGCCTTCAATAAAAGAAGAGGTCATAAAAATACCAGCAAAACTTGATTTAGGCTTAAATTTTACAGCAAGCGAAGTTGTATATCACAATTTTAATCTAAAAAACACCGTTGGTAAGCTTAGCATAAAAGACCAAAACGTCAATCTCAGTCAAATTCAGGCCGATATTTTTGGAGGACAAGTTGTATTAGACGGCAGGGTGAGTACTAAATCATCCATACCAAATTTTGGCTTGAATCTTAAACTTCAAAAGATTGACATTGCTTCTTCGATTGAAAATATAGAAATGCTCAAAAGTTTTACACCTATCTTAAAGTCATTGGTTGGCGTAATTTCAACAGAATTTGATTTTTCGGGAGACATGACAAAAGGCCTTTCACCTATTCTAACAACTCTAAACGGAACTGGTCTGGCCAACATCATACAAGCCAAAGTAGAGCCTTTGCGAATGCCCCTGGCGAATTCTTTAAACAGCCAACTTAATGTGATTGACTTGAATAAGTTGAGTATTAAGGATATTACAACATCATTTAGATTTGAAAATGGAAATATAAATGTGAAACCTCTTCGTTTTGAAATTGAAGATATTAAAGTAGATCTTCAAGGTAAACACAGTTTAAATAACAACATGGATTATGAGGTTAAACTCAAATTACCGGCTAAATATTTTGGTGATGAAATTGGAGGCCAACTGGCTCTACTTGGTAATAGTAATTTAGATGAAATGAAAGTAGACTTGCCCTTAAACATAACCGGGCCCCTTACAAAGCCCCAAATAAACATCGATATGGAAACTGCTGTAACCGATTTGACCAATCAAATCATTGAACAACAAAAAGATGATGTTATTGATAAAGCCACCGATAAACTCTCTGACATGATTGGCGGTGCTAAAACCACTAATACGCCAAAAGACAGCACAGCTACACAAAATGATAATGTTGAAGAAACTGTAAAAAATGTCCTTGGAGGGTTACTCAATAAAAAGAAAAAGAAGAAAGAAGACAATAATTAAATTGTCACCACAATACTTTAGACATAGCCTGTGGTATACATTTTGACGATTGTAATACAGTGAGTGCTTTCTGAAGGTTTAAGATCGATTAAGTAGAAAGCAGCCAGACAGTTCAATTGGTTATATACATTGTGTTTACTTGACATAAAGCCTTGCGTTATTAGGATAATCGGTTATGATGCCATCTACACCTAATTCTAATAATTCTTGCATTTTTTTCATGTCATTCACCGTCCATGGGATTATTTTAATACCGCTTTTATGGGCTTGTTTTATCATCAAACTATCTACTAAACTGTAATGTGGACTGTAAATTTGCGGTGATTTACCAAGTTTTTGAAGGTTGTTATAAAAGTTACCATCTTCAACCAGGTATGCCACATTTATCCCGGGATATTTATCAATAATATACCTTAAAATGCGTTCATCAAAACTTTGTAAGTTGATTATACTAAGGGGAATTGATTCATTTTTGATTGTTCTAACTACCAAATCTACAAATACTTCAGGTTTAGGATGGTAAATATTGTCTGTATCGGGACTGGATTTTAATTCAATGTTTAAACTGACCCACTCACCCTTTTGTTTAAAATTTTCACTAGACAGTTTAATCACTTCAGACAACAAAGGTTTAGAAGTCGACTTTGGTTCTTGCTCAGAAAAATCAGGATGCTTAAGGCTACCGCAATCAAAAGCTTTGATCTGCTCATAAGTCATTTCATAAAGGTTAAAAGCCGATTTGTCTTTAATTTGGTTACCCTTAGAATCTGTGCAGATTTTCGGGTTCATATAAGCCTCATGAGAAACCACAACCAAAGAATCTTTTGAAACAACAACATCTAACTCTATGGTATTGACACCATAATCTATTGCCGCTTTAAAGCCTTCGATACTATTTTCAGGCAAAATTCCTCTTGCCCCGCGATGGCCCTGGAGATCAAAATTATAGCGTTTTACTGTCATTTCCTTTGGAGCATTTTCTTTGCATGCGCTACATAAAACCAATACAAGAGTGAAGAGGACATTTTTATAATTCTTCATACTAGAAAGACTTGTCCAAATCTCCAATCATTTTTTCAGGCTTAACCCATTCGTCAAACTCTTTTGCTGTAAGATAGCCTAACTCAACCGCAGCGTCTTTAAGAGTTGAACCATCTTTATGCGCTTTATTGGCAATTTCGGCAGCTTTATAATATCCGATTTTTGTATTAAGTGCTGTCACCAGCATTAAGCTGTTATTTAACAATTCATCAATGCGGTCCTGATTGGCCTGAATACCATCAACGCAATTTTCCGCAAAGGACACACAGGCATCGCCAATGAGTTGTGCACTTTGCAGCAAGTTGGCAGCCATAACCGGTTTAAAGACATTGAGCTCAAATTGCCCCTGCATACCTCCTGCACTTACTGCAGCATCGTTGCCAATTACCTGGGCGCAGACCATTGTTAAGGCTTCACACTGCGTGGGATTAACCTTACCGGGCATAATGGAAGAGCCGGGCTCGTTGGCAGGAATAATAATTTCGCCTATACCGCTTCGAGGTCCAGAAGATAACATTCTGATGTCATTGCCAATTTTGTTTAAGGATACAGCCAATTGTTTTAAGGCACCGTGGGTTTCCACTAAAGCATCATGAGCAGCAAGCGCCTCAAATTTATTAGGAGCAGTTTCAAAGTCGATTCCGGTGAATTTTGAAATGTATTCAGCGACTTTTACATCGTAACCATTAGGTGTATTTAAACCTGTACCAACTGCGGTACCTCCTAGAGCAAGCTGTTTAAGGTGATCTAATGTATTGTTTAAAGCTTTAAGACCATAATCGAGCTGAGCCACATAACCACTAAACTCCTGTCCTAAAGTAAGCGGTGTAGCATCCATAAAGTGGGTTCTTCCAATTTTCACGACATGTTTAAGGTATTTGGCTTTTTGGTCTAGTGCCTCTCTTAACTGCTGCACTCCGGGAATGGTGTTTTCAAGAATATTTTTATAAATCGCAATATGCATACCAGTAGGAAAAGTATCATTGGAAGACTGAGATTTGTTGACATCATCATTGGGTTGAAGTGTTTTATCGCCTTCGCCCAGGGTTTTTCCGGCGATGATATGGGCACGGTTGGCAATCACTTCATTAAGATTCATATTACTTTGGGTTCCCGAACCGGTCTGCCAAATGACTAAAGGAAACTGGTCATCGTGAAGCCCATCAAGAATTTCATCACATACCTGAGCTATCAAATCCCTTTTGTCTTCAGACAGCACTCCAAGATCTGCATTAGTGTAGGCTGCAGACTTTTTTAAATAGGCAAACCCATAAATAATTTCTAAAGGCATTGAAGCCTCTGGCCCTATTTTAAAGTTGTTTCTCGAACGCTCAGTCTGCGCTCCCCAAAGCTTGTCTTTGGGGACTTTTACGTCTCCGATGGTATCTTTTTCAATTCTGTATTCCATGTTTTCCTGTTTTAAATACAAATTTAATTAAACTATCATTATTTGGTTAGAATATTGGGGTTTTTATGTTACAATGGTTGCTGAACGCAGAAGAAGCAGGTTACTACTGTTGTTTATTAAAATAAATTAAATAATATTCAAATCACCCAATTTTCAAAACTTCAAATCTTCAAATTGTTACATTGATAAATTAGTACATTATTATAGTATACAAACCCAAACAAATTTATTGATATGTATCACAATCTCCGAAAATCATTTATATTTGTACAAAATATCAGAACATGTTTGAATTTGATCAATATCTTGGTTTTATTTTATTTTTGACCATTCTTACTATTGGATTTTGGTTATTAATTTTCTTAACAGCTATTCTGCCTTATTGGATTGGTGGATCTTTGATTGAAAGATTAAAAGAAAACAAAAAACGTAAGGAAGAGCAAAACCAAGAATCTGTTTAATTTATAGTCTCAAAACAAGTCGTCTTATCGCTCTAACATTTTTGTTGAGAGGAAAGTCCGGACACCACAGTGCAATCATAATGGGTAACACCCATCTTCTCGATTTATCGGGACTGGACCAGTGCAACAGAAAGCAAGTACAGTTAGGCTGTAGTGAAATCAGGTAAACTCTATGAGGTGCAATACCATGTATACCAAGGCTTGAAAGCGGCACGTTTGATCTTGGAGGGTTGGTAGCTAGAACCCCACAGCAATGTCGGGACCAGATAAATGATAAGATTCCGCTTCGTCGGAAACAGAATCCGGCTTATAGGCTTGTATAAATCATCGCTACTGTAAACAGTAGCGATTTTTTTATCCCCAAAAAGATTGCAACATAAGTACAAGGTATTAATATAAAAGTATGATTTTGGATTTACGATTTTAAAAATACAAATGTGAAAACCAGAAACTCCCATATATTCCAATTGATATACCATTTGAACGTATAGTTTACATTCAGATACATCTCAGTTTTTGCTTAACTAATTGACATTAATTAAATTAATTTGTTTAACACCTTTTCCCTTGAAGTGTCGTACTGAGTTTATCGAAGTGGAAATGCCATTAGGCAGTTGTACTGTGCTCTGGAAGTAAAGGGTGTTATTTTGTGATTAAAAGCTCTTGATAAACATCCATCTCCAGTCCCAACCTTTCCGCACTGGCAGGTTCCCTCTCATTTCGGCTACGCTCAAAGACATAGTGAACAAGCTTAATATTGATCACTTTTAAACGTCACAAACCACTACATAATATTTGTAAAATTTTCAGAGGCTCGATGTGACGAATAAAAGACAAAACATGTTATAAGCTGTGTGTCTGAATATTAAGCCATTGATTTAGATAAAAAGTATTTTTTTCAATATTGTATATGAACTACATGTTAATTGGAATGTGTATGCTTAACATTTTTTATGTAAAATAAATTTTACTAAAAAATAATTGTACAAATTGTAAGTTTATGCTATTAGTGTCTAAAGTGTATCTTATAATGTCAACTTAGGCTATGTAATCGCAACAATTAGTGTATTAACAAAAATTATTGTCCATAAAAATGTTCTGAGCCAATTATAGGTAATTAGTTTACGAATGTAGATTTTTAAATGTTGTGCATTTTCTATCTTTTGATGTAATGGTACAAATATTATAAATGTAGACACCCAGGTCAATAGTACTAATACTGCGTTAATGGTATGAAATATATCCCAATTATATGCCAGCACTATTCCCCAGCTTAAAATGAGTTGAGATACCATAAGCGGTAAAACGACAAGAGTAATTCTACCGGTATAAGGCCTATGCCATTTTTTTAGTTCAGAAATATTATAGAATCTAAAACTGGGATATATCACCAGCTGGACAAGCCAAATTAGCACTAGTAATCCAGCATCTGAAACCAACTTTAAAACCAAAAGTATATCTGTGCCCATAAGTTTAGTCTGTCAATCTCCAATTGTAATCCTTATGAACTTTCCAAAGTATATATCCAAAAGGAATCCACCATATAAAATCGTTGGTAATCAAGGTGTAGAAAAAACCAAACGCTATTTCGCCCATAGCATATTGAATAAAAAAACCAAGTGGCCCAAATAGTTTACCTAAAAACCCAACAGCTACAATTGGCCAGTGTCTCAAAGGGCTGTATGAGGCCCACCAATATCCTAAGCCAAAAACACCTATAACCATCCCCATACCCTGCCATATAGTAATATGCGTGGGCTGAGCCATCCCAACAAGTTCAAAAAACTGAAAGGGGAAAAGTCCAACCCAAAGTCCCCAAATAATATTGTAAATGGCTGCAACACGTAAAATTAGTTTCATATGATTTTTGTATCAAATTAAATTTATAAGTATTGATAAAGGAAAAATTAAATTGTAATGTTTTCATAAAGCTTATCAAATTGTTTAAAATACAGACTTTTTTAATCGTAAAACAAACAATTGATATAATAATACTATTTTTACATTTTAAAAATCAAAACAATACAAGATGAAAAGGTTTTTTACATTAAAAACAAAGATGTTACTAATTTGCATTTTAGTTATGTCAGTACCAATTGCGGACGCTCAATCTAAAATAAAAGGCAACAGAAATGTAAGAACAGAGCAAACAAGTTTAACCGATTTCAATACTATTTCAATAGCAAATGAGTTTGAAGTCCTTCTGATAAAATCTTCCAATCCTTCCGTAACCCTAGAAGCAGATTCAAACTTACATGATGTGATCAATTTTCAAGTAAATGATAGTGTTTTGAATTTTCAGGTAACAAAAGATATAAGACGCTCAAAAGCATTAAAAGTCATTATTCGATATAATGATCTACTAAACACACTGGTAATTGGTGGAAATGCTGATGTTGAAGCCGAAAATTCAATACAACTCCCGAAATTTAATCTTACCCTAAATGACGACGCTAAAATTGACGCTGATATAGTTGCAGATTTATTTAGCCTTAAAAACAATAATGATTCTAGTCTAAAACTATTTACTAATTGTATTTTAAAAGTTGAAAGCCAATCTGCAACTTTAGATTTAAGGAAAAAAAGTAACAATATCATTGATATCAATACCGAAAATCTAATAATTAAAACACATGATAATGCAGATCTTGATATAGAAGGTTTTGCATATAATCTTAATTTATTTTCTACTAATTCATCTACTGTTGATGGGGAGACCCTGTTAACAAATGTTTCAACAATTTCTACTGCTGAAAAATCTGAAGTTGATATCAATGTTTCAGAGACTGTTAATATTGATGCATCAGGTTCCAGTATAATTAACCTTTACGGTGAATCTAAAATTATAATAAACAACTTTACCAATGAAGCATCCATCCAAAAAAAGGAAAATTGATGTTTTAGGTAACTATATGTCTTTTGAGGATATTCTAGTCGAATGTACTGTTGGTGTGTACTCTAAACTCCAGAGATTTGCCCTTCCAAATGTGGTATGACTTCCTTAACCATTAAAAAAGCAACAGGTAGTGATGTCATTCCATGGTATAAAATTTATCGCGTTAGACGTGTAGATCTATTATTTGCATGTAGAAAAGTTTCGTAAATAACAAGGTCAAAAGTTTCCCAACATGTATCGAGTAAGCTTCTAGCTCATCAATGAGGGCAACCTAATGAAATGTAATATATGTAACTCTATCAAAATAAGTTTGCTTTGAGTCGCTGACATCACCGTATTTAAAGGCGAGAAAAAACACTCTAAACCTTTAGTGACTTTGGCTTTTAAAATATCCACTTAATTGTAAAATTTTCATTTAGGTATTTAATATTTTCTAGATTGAGGACTCCTGTCTAGCCTGAAGACATGCCATTGTAATAACACACCAGTGTCTTAATTTGTTTTTAAAATTCGAATTTCAATAACTAGAGTTTCAATACATTTTTAATAAGCGTTAAATTTTATATTAAATTATTTTATAACTGCTATCCGAAGTTTGCAACTGCAAACCTCAGTGCTTATTTTATAGAAATATCAAAGAATTGATCAGCAGGCTATTACCCTAGTCAAATCTTTTTAATCACCTTTCCTCCCATTCTCTCGGAGTCCGGTAGACCACGCCCTTAAAAATGGCTACAGGTTTATCTTCACACATCAGATTCACGTAGCTAAACCCAAGCTTATTTTTAGAAATGTCCAGTTGAGTTTCGGCCGTTAGATAGTCGCCCTCGTGTAAAGCTTCAATGTGATTAATTGAAGTTTCAATAGATACCGCAAACCTGCCGTGAGTATTGGCAGCAAAACCAAAAGCGGTGTCTGCCAAAGCATAAGCAATAGCACCATGCGCCTTTTGCATAGAATTGAGCATATCTTTTCTTATCCTTAGGCCTAATTTACAATAACCCGTTCTAACCCCCTGTATTTCAATACCCAACCATTGTGAAAACGGATCTAGGGATAACATTTTATACGGAATATCTTCTGGATCTAATTTAGTCATGTTTGTTGGTTTTCAGCAAAAGCTTTAAAATCTTTGAGGTACTGCATAGATTGTTTTTTAAAGGCTCCGGGCATAAAGAAGGCCATAATTTTCATAAATCCTTTAAATTGAAATTCTTGTTCAGTATGATATCGGGTCGTATGATTGTCTATTTTTTCAAAGGAATTCTTTACCCTATTAAAAACTTTAGGTGTGGTATGAGTCGTTGTATATTCAATTGGAAGATTAATCTTCACTATGACTTCTTCCATTTCAAAGCGGCGCTTACCCATTAGAAATTCAACTTTGCACTTAGCGCCCTCTTCACCTTCGTTACCATCAATTGGCGTTTTCTTTTGAAAGCCTTTCATCCAAAGCTTATCATTTCTGCGGTCTTTAAAAAGTGTAGTGACCTCTTTGATGGATTTATCAATATCAATACTAACAGTATATTTCAAAATATTTTAATTTAAATTCCTAAATCGACCCCCATAACATAGCTTACCACTAAAAAAACCACACCAATCAATATGCGGTAGTATCCATAATGTTTAAACCCGTAAGCCGAAACCAGTTTAATGAATATTTTTACAGCAATAAAAGCGCTTATAAACGCTACGACCATTCCTAAAATAAGGATAAGGAGTTGATTATTTGTGAATTCTGCTGGCGTCTTATACAAATCATAACCTGTTGCTGCTAGCATAGTTGGCACAGCCAAAAGAAATGAAAATTCTGTGGCCTGTGTTTTATCCAGTTTGTTAAACACCCCGCCAATGATGGTTGAAGCCGCCCGAGAAGTCCCCGGTACCATAGATAAGGACTGGAATAACCCGATAAAAACAGCGTTTTTTAAGGGAATCTGGCTCAAATCCATCACTTGAGTTTCTTTAGCCACCACCCGTTTATCAATCAATATGAGAACTATGCCACCTACTATCAAAGCCACAGCAACCACAGTAGGGTTAAACAAATAGCCTTTTATGGTATCGTAGGCCAAAAGTCCAATCACAGCTGTTGGTATAAAAGCTGCAGCCAATTTATAGTAGATGTGAATGCCTTGTAAAAAGCGTTTATAGTATAAACTTAATATGGCTAAAATGGCTCCAATTTGAATAGATACTATAAAAGAATCTACAAAACCACCTTCTTCTGTAATGCCCATGGCAGCTTTGGCTAAAATCATATGTCCTGTGGAAGATACAGGTAAAAATTCTGTTAAGCCTTCAATGATGGCTATAATGATACTTTCGAAAACAGACATGAGGTTGGTTTTGGGACAAATATATCAAAATATCAGATAGATATATCTTTAAAAATAAATTTAGATCTTAAATCTTTAGTATGCAAAAATCTAAATTTAAAACCAATATAAAATTAAATATAAGGACAAAGGCTCATAATTTTCAATAACTTAAATGTGTTGCAATGCAATTAAAAAATTAAAAGAGCATGAATATGGAGTATATAATTTTTCAGGTTTGACAGTATGGTCAATGCTTTTTACCAACTTCATCATTTGTTGTTCAGAATTCCATGCACGCCATTCAAAATATATCACCAAAATCTAATGTAAAACATCAACAAGAATTTTATGCCAAACAAGGTTAACCAACATAGTTTTTGAGGGATATCTACAAAACCTAAGAACACCTACAACCAAGAGCAAAATCAACAAACGATACTAATCGACAACATAGGTTCGTGAGTTTAAATATCAACGCTGAAATAGATTTTTTAAAACGATATTTTGAACAATAATCGAACAAAAGAAGACTGATTTTCAATGATTTATTGGATGAAAAGTGGTTTCAAAAAGATTCAACGCATGATTCAAAATGCATTTAATTCTGTTAGCTGAAAACCGTTTCTGCTAAATTATAAAAACATGGTTTTACACTTACAAAAGCTGTGTAATAATTTTTTATACTTTTCTAATTTGTCGCCTAAAATTGATACCAAGTTATCATTACCTTCAAATCATTACTACCTCAGGGTATTCCCTGATTTTCTCTAAATCAAGGAATGCCCTTAGTTTTTTTTTATAGAGTGGGTTTAACTTGCTCAATAAATCTAAAACTAAAAAATCATGAAAAATTTAATCACATTTATTACGATTCTGCTTACTATTGGTTTATCTGCTCAAAATGTAATTACGGTAGATAATAATCAAGGTGCAGGCGCTCAGTATTCTGATCTGCAAACAGCCATTAACAATGCCAATGCCGGGGATATTATTTATGTCCAACCTTCACCAAATGGATACGGTAATATAAATATTAATAAAACCCTGAGCATTTATGGCATTGGTCACATTCCCGAGCTTAATGCAGGTTTAACTGCTTCCATTAATTATATAAATTTTAATAATGATGCTCCTAACACAATATTATCGGGACTTCACATTTTTGGAATACAGTTTAACAATAATAGTGGCAACAATAACAATGTTGTTATTACCCATAATAGAATAAGCAGGGTACTTGGAAACGTAACAACTATGGCAGCTAATAATATAGTTATTTCAGGTAATTATTTCGTTGATGGTTTTTATAATATCGATATTAATAGCTCTCAAAATTGGATCATAACTAATAATTTATTTGAGCATACCAGCACAAATCCTATATTTAATTCATTTGCCGATTTAAACACTACAACCACTTTTAGTAATAATATTGTTTTAACGCGTCAGAATGGCGATTCCAATCAGTCTATTGAATTGTTCAATAATTGTCAAGGCACTCACATTAACAATAATATCTTTTTATTTACCGGTGCCAACGTTTCTAATTTTAATTTAGGAACAAATAATGCTTTAAGTTTTTCAAATAATTTGACCTATAATTATAATACTACTCTTGATGCCTTGAACGGAACTAATAATCTGGATAACACAGATCCGCTGTTTACAAGCTTTAATTCCAATGCGTCTTTAAATATAACCACCAATAATTATGAACTTCAGTCGGGATCTCCGGCAGAAAACGCCGGAACAGACGGTAACGATCTGGGAGTTTTTAATGGAAATTTTCCTTTTAATCTAAGAGGGTACCCTACTGAACTTCCTTATTTGACAGAATTTACAATTTTTAATACCTCAATAAGCGCAGGTGAAACATTGAATATTAATATCAAAGCTAATGCCAATATAAATAACTAAAATTTTGACCATGAAAAATACTATCGCCTTTATAATTTGTTTTCATTTACTCTATCTGGTAAACGCTCAAATCACAGGAGCCGAATACTTTTTTGATACCGATCCCGGCGTGGGAAACGGAACTTCAATTTCAGTTTCCGGTACTATAATAGATGAAGATCTGAATATTCCAACTACGGGACTATCCGAAGGTATTCATAAACTATACCTTAGAACCGAAAATAGTGACGGCTCATGGAGTTTACACGATCAACATGTGTTTTATATCAATCCTAACCAGAACAATACAGCTAGTATCAATAACGCCGAATATTTTTTTGATTATGATTCCGGTGTGGGAAATGGAACTTCAATTTCAGTTTCCGGTACTATAATAGATGAAGATCTGAATATTCCAACTACGGGACTATCCGAAGGTATTCATAAATTATACCTTAGAACCGAAAACAGCGACGGCTCCTGGAGTTTGTACGATAAATACGTGTTTTATATTAATCCGCACCAAACCAATACGGCATTGATTACCGAAGCCGAATATTTTTTTGATATCGATCCTGGCATTGGTAACGGTTCATCCATCGAATTGAGTGACACAGTAATACTGGATGAAGATCTGGATATTGCTGTTCCTGACGATTTACCGGATGGTGATCATTTTCTTTACCTGCGGTTACAAAATACAGATGGTACCTGGAGCCTTTACGGCGTTGGGGAAAATTTCACTTTAAGTGTAGCCTCAGTTTTAGCGAAGGATTTTAAATTATATCCAAATCCGGTTCAAGATAAATTGCATCTGGAAACCACATTCGGAAGCCTTCAGAAAATCGTGATCATAGATACCAACGGAAAAATTATTCGTGAATACAATTCAGGTTCCAATATCTTAGATATGGCTCAATTGAATTCAGGCACATACTTAATTTATATTGAGACTGAATTTGATAAGATTTCAAAAAAAGTCATAAAAAAATAATTTTTGGTAACTTTAAGCATTAAACCAATCTGTGATTTTGAGAAAATTATTTGTTTATCTCTTGTGTTTCCCTCTGGTTGCTAGTGCAATTCAGAGAAATGACAGGCTTAAAAAATACAAGGATAGTATTTCAATTGAAATTCAGAAGATAGATTCTGATAGTCTTATCGCGGGCAGGTATTACAAGGAAGCTAATTACGCTATGCGTAGCTTAAATGCGCTCAGTTTAGGACGAACCTATATCGATAGTGCCTACTATTATTCAGAAAAGGCTCATCATCAGGACTTACTGGCTAAGTGTCATTATATGTACGGTGTACTCGAAAGGGTTGAAGGTAATTATCAAAAAGCCTTAGATCATTTAGATAAAAATATAGATCACTTTAAAAATGATTCCACCCTTAAATCTTACGCCTTTTTTCAAAAAGGAGTCATTTATAATGAGATAGGGAGTTATGAAAAAAGCTTAAGAACTTACCTCAACATTCTGGATATTTTTGAAGCCAAAAAAGATTCTTTTGCCACAGCTTCCACCTTAAATAGTATTGCCGTTCTAAACGGAAAGCTAAATCAGAATACCAAAGCTTTAGCAAACCTTAAAAAAGCTTTAGTGATTTTTGAAAACCTGGATGCCAAACGAGATGTTTCCAATACATCCAAGAACATCGGAGAGGTTTATTTCACAGAGCGCCAACCAGATTCCGCCAAAAAATATCTTGAACGCTCACTAAAAATAGCAAGAGAAATAAACGAACCCTACACTTTAAGCAGTTCTTTGCACGCTTTGGGTAGTATATATCTCGAAGAAAACCCGGAAGAAGCCTTTAGATATTTTAAGGAAGCTGAGCGCCTGATTGGCAAGACTAACTTCAATCAAAATAAAATTATCATATACAGAGACTTAGGGAAATATTATGAATCCAAAGGTAATTACATTCAGGCTATTGCTTATTTCAGCAAAAGTCTGTCAATTGCTGACACAATTCAGGAACTACCTTATCAAAGGGAATTGAATGGATACCTTTCAGAGGTTTACTTTAAACTGAATAATTTTGAAAAAGCCTATGAGTTTCAAAAGCAACATATGGTTTATAAGGATTCTATATTACAAAAGGAAAAACTAAAAGCAGTCAATGCGCTTCAGATTCAATTTGAAACTCAAAAAAAAGAAAAAGCACTTCTGGAACAAAAACTACTTCTGGATATAAAGGAGGAGGCCTATCAAAAAAAGGAAACACAGTTTTACCTCTTATTGGCAGTTTCAGTTTTTCTGCTCTTAGTCACAATTTTAATTATTTTGTTTTTTAGACAACGCCAAAAAAGAAAATATCAGGAAATCCTAACCTTAAAGCGTGAACACCAAATAAAAACCTTAGAACTTTTGATTGCCGGAGAGGAAAAAGAGCGGGAACGCATAGCCAAAGAGCTTCACGACGGGGTTAACGGTGGACTTTCAGCAATTAAATATAAACTTGTATCATTACTTGATGTGAACCATAAAGAAATCAATGAAGCCGTCGAGATGATTGATACCTCCTGCCAGCAAGTTCGGGCAATTTCGCATAATCTCATACCACCTTCTCTTGAAAATTTCAGTCTGGTAGAAGCAATAGAAACGTACTGCCAAAGCATGAAAAACACCCATAAAGTAGAGGTCAACTTTTTGTTTATTGGAGATGATTTGAAGTTTAACAAAAGACAGGAAATTAATATTTTCAGAATAGTCCAGGAATTAATTAATAATAGCATAAAACATGCCTTTGCCACAGAAATTAATGTTCAGTTAAGCCATCGGAACCATAATATGCTAATTACCGTTGAAGACAACGGTAAGGGTTTTAACGTAAATCAGGAATTTAAGGATGGCATTGGATTTAAGAATATTAAATCCAGAGTAGAATATCTTAACGCTGAATTTGATATCATTTCAAACAAAAATGGGACATCAGCCACCATCGAAGTAGATACAAACGAAACGAGATGATAATAAAAATTGCCATAACCGATGACCATGAAATGGTGCTTAAAGGCATAGAAACCATGTTGTCCGGAATAAAGGAAATTGATATTGTCGGGTCTTACCCAAATGCAAAACGCACGATTGAAGGTTTAGCTGAAGTTGAACCGGATGTTTTGTTACTTGATATCAATTTGCCGGATATCAACGGGATGGATTTAAGCAAAATACTGCTGAAAAAATACCCCGAATTGAAAATTATCGCACTAACCAATTACGAAGATATTTCACTTGTTAAGCGCATGCTGAAAAAAGGTGTGCATGGCTATTTATTGAAAAATACCGACAAAATTGAACTCATTCAGGCTTTGCAAGCTGTACTATCCGGAGAGATTTATTTGCAAAACCATATACAAAAAGAGCTGTTGGGACTCTCATCTGAAAAAAAGTCCGGTAAGGGTTTAATTATAAACTTAACCCGAAGGGAACACGATGTCCTTGTCGCCATATCAGAAGAACTCACTACGCAGGAAATTTCAGAAAAATTGTTCATCAGCCCAAAAACTGTTGAAACCCACCGCATGAACATCATGAGCAAACTCGGAGCAAAGAACAGTGTAGGCATTATAAAAATTGCGATTGAAAATAATTTGATTTAGTAGCAGTGATACTGAATAAAAAAATTCGACTTTTTTGTGCTCTTACAAAAGCTTATTGTTCTTGATAAAGAATTATCAGCTATTCAAAAAAGACTATAGATCCTGAATGCGCTCTATACAGGAAAGCTATCCTGGCGGTCGGGCGGGTACAAAACCACAGCAACAAAATCAGCGTGAAATTATGTTTAACGAGATTAAAAAAGTTCATGCAATGGAACCTGTGACCGTCCTGACAGTATTATAGGGATGCTCTATCCAGCTATTCCTAAAAACAGAAAAGCCTCACAAAAGTGAGGCTTTAAGTGATCGCGACAGGATTCGAACCTGTGACCGTCTGCTTAGAAGGCAGATGCTCTATCCAGCTGAGCTACGCGACCTTATTTTATTTCAACTCAAACTCAAACCAGGGTGAACGTCCTGACAGCATCTTCAGGATGCTCTATCCAGCTGAGCTACGCGACATTATTTTATTTCAACTCAAACTCAAACTAGGGTGACCGTCCTGACAGCATCGTCAGGATGCTCTATCCAGCTGAGCTACGCGACCTTATTTTATTTCAACTCAAACTCAAACCAGGGTGACCGTCCTGACAGCATCGTCAGGATGCTCTATCCAGCTGAGCTACGCGACCTTATTTTATTTCAACTCAAACTCAAACCATTGTGACCGTCCTGACAGCATCGTCAGGATGCTTTATCCAGCTGAGCTACGCGGCTTTATTTTATTTCAACTCAAACTCAAACCATTGTGAGCGTCCTGACAGCATCGTCAGGATGCTCTATCCATCCCGATAACTTTCGGGTGAACTCCGCGACCTCAATTCGGATTGCAAAATTAATATTTTTTTAGATATAAAAAATATTAATACTAATAATCTTTGATAAATATTATCGTCACACTTTTATAAACTTATTCACCCATCATTCTGCGTTTTCAGATTTGTTTTATATTTGCTTTAAATTTTAAAGCATGAATGAGCAAAAACAATCTTCTTCAGATTACAAGAACAAAAGTTCTTTTTATGGTCTTATTTATGGAATCTTCTCTGCTTTACTTTTATATTTAAGCTTCAAATTTGAGTTTCAAAATACACTAGTTATGTCTTTTGTAAGTCTTGTTGTTGCTGTAACTATTGTATTTTATCCAATACATGCCTATAAAATTGAAAATGCAAATCTTTTAAAGCTTGGAGAGGCCTTAAAAATTGGTCTTAGAGTTGGACTTGTTGGGGGCTTAATATATGCTGTCTACACCTACATGCATTATAAATCGATAGATACAGAATTCATATCTCAAGCTTTACAGGAAAGTCAAAAAGCCATAGAGGAAAATACTCAGGGCTTATCTGAAGAAGAATTAAAACAAGCCAGTGAAGTGACATCCATAATGGTTTCTCCATTCATAATTGCCACAGTCAATTTATTTACGTTGTTATTTAAATCTTTTATCATCGCTTTAGTAGTTGGACTGATTAAAAAAAATCAATAAATGAATTTTTAAAGACCACCACTACTCATTAAATTGTATTTAAGTTATAATCATGGAACAACATACCAACACCAAAAAGAATAATTTACTGGCAGCTGTACTATTCGGGGTGTATTCTTCATTATTGATGTATTTAGGATACAACTTTGAATTCGACACTTCACCTTATTACAGAATAGTTAACTATGTATTGGCGATTGCCATTTTGTATTATGTTTTAGATAAATTTAGGGTCATCAACGATGGTTTAATTCTTAAGCAAGCATTAAAAATTGGGCTTTTCGTTGGTGTCATAGGTGGTTTAATCTATGGTATTTATACATTTGTTCACGTCTCAGTTGTAGATAATCAATTTCTTGTAGAGGTCAAAGAAAATTTAAGCAATACAGAGTTAAACGAGATTGATGGTGTTACTTCAACAGAAAATCAAAAAGGAAAAGATATAGCTGTTGGTTTACTGCAGTCTCCTTATTTTTACGTTTTCACAAGTTTTATCGGTTCAGTAATTCAGGCGTTCGTTATTTCACTCGTTATTGGATTGATAAAAAAAAGATAGTTAAATGCAAATCTCAATTGTTATTCCACTCCTCAACGAAGCCGAATCGCTTACAGAACTTCACCAGTGGATTAGTCGCGTGATGAATAAAGAAAAATACAGCTTCGAAATTGTATTTGTGGATGATGGAAGTACAGATAACTCTTGGGATATCATTAAACAACTTAAGTCAAAAAACGATAATATTAAGGCCGTTCGGTTTTTAAAAAACTTCGGGAAATCTCAGGCTCTTCACGCGGGGTTTAACCTGGCTCAGGGTGATATTATTTTTACCATGGACGCCGATTTGCAGGATAGTCCGGAAGAAATTCCCGGTATGATTAAAATTCTTAAGGAAAAGAATCTTGATATCCTTTCCGGTTGGAAAAAGAAGCGATACGATTCCGTACTTTTTAAAAACATGCCGTCCAAACTTTTTAATTACGCTGCAAGAAAAACCTCTGGCTTAAAGTTGCACGATTTCAATTGTGGTCTGAAAGCTTACAGAAAAGAAGTCATCAAAAGCATTGACGTAAAAGGTGAAATGCACCGTTATATTCCGGTTTTGGCTAAAAACAACGGGTTTGTTAGAATTGAAGAAAAACCTGTAAAACATCAGGCCAGAAAGTATGGAAAAACAAAATTTGGTGCAGAACGTTTTATCAATGGCTTTCTAGACTTGGTTTCCCTGTGGTTTTTTTCCAGATTTGGTAAAAGGCCTATGCATTTTTTTGGAGCTTTAGGTGTACTCATGTTTATCGTTGGCTTTTTATCGGCAGCCTATATTGGAGGTGCAAAATTATACAAACTCTACAACGGTCTTCCAACTATTCTTGTTGTTAATAATCCTTTTTTCTATATTGCATTAGCAAGTATGATCATTGGTGTTCAGCTTTTTGTAGCCGGATTTGTAGGTGAATTGATCATTAATAATCAACCCATAGAAAAACGATACAAAATTTCAGAAAAACTATAATTATGAATAAAAACATCTTAAAAAAAGCCCAAGAATGGACTCAAGAGCCATTTGATCTTGATACACAGAAAGAAGTTAAATACCTTCTTCAAAACGATCTTAAAACCTTAGAAGAGGCTTTTTATACGGATATCGACTTTGGCACTGGCGGCATGCGAGGAACCATGGGCGTAGGATCCAACAAAATCAACAAATATACTCTTGGCAAAAACTCTCAAGGCATCTCATCCTACCTGCAAAAGGTTTTTCCCGGCGAAAATCATAATGTGGCCATAGCTTACGACTGCCGACATAACAGTAAATCCCTGGCTAAAGTTGTAGCTGATGTATTTTCAGCTAATGGTATAAAGGTCTTTATTTTTGAAGACCTTAGGCCCACGCCAGAATTATCTTATGCCTTAAAAAAGCTGGATTGTCATTGTGGAATTGTTCTTACAGCAAGCCACAACCCGCCGGAATATAACGGATATAAAGTGTATTGGCAGGATGGCGGACAACTGGTGCCACCACAGGACAAAGAAATTATCGAGGAAATTAATAGCCTGAAATATACCGACATTAACTTTAATGAAAATAAGGAACTGATACAATGGATTGGTGAAGATATTGATGAGCAATTTGTTAGTGATTCTGTCAAAAATGGTCAACAGGAATTACCTGAAAACGCCAGAGATGGCCTGAAAATAGTCTTCACTTCCCTACACGGAACGTCTATTAAATCAATACCACCGGTTCTAGAAAAAGCGGGATATAAGCATGTTGAAATTGTTGAGGAACAAGCCAAACCGGATGGAGATTTTCCTACAGTAAAATCACCAAACCCAGAAGAGCCAGAAGCTTTAGAAATGGCTATGAATCTTGCCAATAAAACCAAAAGTGATATTGTCATTGGTACAGACCCGGATTCTGATCGTTTAGGCGTTGCGGTGAGAAATCTGGAAAATGAAATGTCAATATTAAATGGTAATCAGGCCATGATATTGATGACCTGGTTTTTACTGGAACAATACAAAGACCAACTTAAGGGCAATGAGTTTGTTGCTTCGACAATAGTTTCTACGCCGATGATGAAAGTCATGACAGAAAATTACGGTGTCGAGTATATGGAAACACTTACCGGTTTTAAATGGATTGCTGACCTCATCAAGAAATTTCCTGAAAAACACTTTATCGGCGGTGGTGAAGAAAGCTTTGGTTTTATGGTTGGTGATTTCGTGAGAGATAAAGATGCCGTAACTTCTACCCTTTTGATGTGCGAAATCGCTGCAAAACTTAAAGCTGAAAACTCTTCAGTATTTGAAAAATTGATTGAGCTTTACACCGAACATGGCTACTATAAGGAAAAATTAATTTCACTCGTTAAAAAAGGGATTGAAGGTCAAAAACTCATCGGGCAAAAAATGAAGGATTTAAGAGACAGACCTTTGGAAAATATTTGTGGTGAGAAAGTGGTTTTAGTTGAAGATTATCAAACCTCAAAAGCCAAAAATCTTCAAAGTCATAAAACTACTGATATCCTGATTCCAAAATCTAACGTTTTGATCTACTATACTGAAAACGGCACCAAAGTTGCTGCCAGACCTAGTGGAACTGAACCTAAAATTAAGTTTTACATCAGCGTTAATGAAACTTTGGAAAAGGTTGAAGATTATGAAAGAGTGACTGCTGAGCTTGATAAAAAGATTAATAAAATATTGAAGCACTTGGGATTAGACTAATTTTTGATACCGATATCTTTAAACCATTAAAGCAATCTGAAACCGATTATTAAAATATAGATATTCTGTTTTTTATACTTAAAACATTAATCAAATTCAGGTTAGCACTTCAAATCACTGATGAGACAGAACTTGTGAATTTGGTATAAGATTAGCTATATAGAATCCAAATTATATTTTTACCAAATGAGACTTTGTATTTCTATGATGCATAATAGATTCTTTTATCAGGATTTTGAATGAAAATTATACCAAATTAATTATTTGGTGTCGCTATTAAATTGATTAATGTATAATGCCGACGTACCAACCTGCCTCTGGCAGGCCTGCATGCCTCCAGGCTGGTATTCTAAGGAGCATTTATGCGATAACTTTTCCCGAGGGAACTATCGGGATTAGCAAATAACATTCGTTATCAATTATACTGCTATAATTTTTTGATTTCTTTTGAAACTAATTATTTGATGTATTTTCGCGATTAATGTCAAATATGCTTAAGAATTTTTCTAAATTTTAAATCTGTCGTCAAAAATCAATTTTCTTTTAGAAACAACTTTTATTCTTTTAGCATCCGAATGGCTGGGATTGATTAGATAATTACTTTCTGGAGGAACAATACTGCTCGGCACTTTTAAAACTGCCGCATCATTATCATTGACAAAATCATCACCAATATATTTCGTGATCATTAGTGGAGGTTTAGCATCCCAGCCTTTAGGTAAATTCTCTGTTTTTAATTCTAAAATATCAATATCATCAGATATATCTATTTCGAGAAAATATCTGTCTTCAGGTAAATCTTCGCTAAAATCTAAATGAGCTGATATCTCTAACATAGACAGAGCTCTGGATTCAGCTGTATAAACTAAATAAGTATTAATACTATTCCAACGAAAGCCATTTGATCTCGACGCACCTATTCCTTTAAGTGTTAATTTCAGATATTTTTCTCTTTCAATCCTAAATACCCTCATCAAGACATATTTCCATATTCAAGCCTTGCAAGACAATTTTTAACTTCCTCAATACCTGTCAAAGAGTCAAAAAGACTTTCAGGTGATGCACCTCCTAAAGATCTATTAGGCTTTTTGAGCCAACGTTGAAATTTATCTCTTTCATCATTAAATACATCTAATCCAAAGTCAAGTAATTCTGTAAGAACTACAACAGTTTCACTATCTCTAGTGTTTAGCAGATCATTATCCTTTTTCTTTTTATTATAAGTAGTTTGAGGAACTTCTATTAATTGTAAAAATTGCTTAACTGTGAAATTTGCCTTTTTACTTAAAGTTTCTATAGATGCATAAGGCAATCTGTTCCTTATTATTCTTACTCTTTCCATTCTTGTAGACCATGTGTATTTGATATTTTCAACTTCTAAAGTCCAATGTGATCTTTTGGCAGATGCCATTCTCGCTCTTTTGATACTCTTTTTAGGATTTAATTTTTTAAATTTAATTTGTTTTTTATCTTTCATTACTCCCATAACAATACTTTTGCTGTAAATATACAGCAAATATGTTGCGAAAGCAAAACTTTTCAAAAATCAGTATTATTTTGAAATATTTAAAGACAAGCCTGCCATAAATTGTCATTAGGTAAACTGGCTTCAAAATTTATTGGTGTCTTCTTTACAGGGTGATATATCTGCAATGTTTTTGCATGAAGATGAATACCACCATCTGCATTGCTGCGTTTGGCACCGTATTTTAGATCGCCTTTTATGGGACAACCGATAAAAGCCAATTGAGCCCTGATTTGATGATGTCGACCGGTTTCTAAATTGATTTCCAGTAAATAATAGTTATTCAATTCCTTGATCAATTTATAGTTCAGAACCGCTTTTTTGGAATTCGGTATTTCCTTGATGTAAGCGTAGGACTTGTTTTGTTTGTGATTCCGTTTTAGATAGTGAATAAGTCTGTCGCTATCTTTATCCGGTTTATTGAACACCAACGCCCAATATGTTTTTTGAGTTTCCCGCTGACTGAATTGCTTGTTTAAACGCGATAAAGCCTTAGAGGTTTTTGAAAACAACAACACCCCACTGGTCGGTCGGTCTAAGCGATGCACAACACCCAAATACACATTTCCGGGTTTATTGTACTTTTTTTTGATGTACAATTTTACCGTTTCGCTCAAAGGTTCATCTCCTGTTCTATCTCCCTGCACCAACTTTCCAACAGGTTTGTTGATTACAATGAGGTGGTTGTCTTCGTAGATGATGTCGAGCATATTTTTTTTTGAGTTTATCAGGTTGTAGGTTATGAGCTTATGAGGCTTTGCCCTGAGCGCAGTCGAAGGATTATTGGTTTCTTGTTTTATGTTATAAGTTTCTAATGGCTGTTTACTGTTCACTGAAAACTGTCCACTGAAAACTGTCCATTGAAAACTATCCACTGAAAACTGTTCACTGAAAACTGTTCACTGAAAACTGTCCACTGAAAACCGTCCACTGAAAACTGTCCACTGAAAACTGTTCACTGAAAACTGTCCACTGAAAACCGTCCACTGAAAACTGTCCACTGAAAACTGTCCACTGAAAACTGTTCACTGAAAACTGTCCACTGAAAACTATCCACTGAAAACCGTCCACTGAAAACTGTCCACTGATAACTGTTCACTGAAAACTGTCCACTGAAAACTGTTCACTGAAAACTGTCCACTGAAAACTGTTCACTGAAAACTGTTCACTGAAAACTGTCCACTGAAAACCGTCCACTGAAAACTGTCCACTG
>Ga0209931_1000142_pt1 | contig 39771 bp, 39 predicted proteins | sample SalPonR1_B_D1_MG_FD_185697 | JGI IMG/M metagenome (GOLD analysis project Ga0209931, IMG submission 185697) | Salt pond soil microbial communities from South San Francisco under conditions of wetland restoration - Salt Pond MetaG R1_B_D1_MG... ...
GCGCGGCGAAATCGTCGGTGGTCAGCACGTTGGCCGGTTCATTGACAAGATCACGGGTAAAGAAGACTCCCTCGGCCACGGCGGCCATGGGCGCGGCCTCCTGCGCGAGGTCCTCGGGCCTGGAAGCCATGATGTCCACCGGGCCCGGCGCCGTGGCGGGGTCGGTCTTGTGGGCCTCGAATCCGTAACCGCGCAGCGCCAGGCCAAGCGACAGGTCGGCCCCCCGCCCGGTGCTGCCCAGCAGGACAAGCAGGTCACCCTTGCCGCGGACCTTGGCCAGCTCCGCGCCCGCGCGGCGCGCCTCTTCGATGCCGGGACGGCGCGGCAACTTGACCACCAGCACCGCCTCGGCGGCCAGCCCGGCAGGCCAGTCCAGCGTCATCACATCGCCGGCGGCGGCCTTCTCGAAACGGTCGCTGCCGACGAGCCGCGCCACTGCCTTCTTGGTCAGGCTGTTCACCCGGCGCGCGCCCTGGTCGAGCTTGCCATCGGGCGTGACCACCACCGCGATACGGCCCGCGCGCTCGGCAAGTCCCTCCAGGTCGGTCTCGTGAAAGCGGATTTCGGCGGGTCGGGACATGGGGCGCTCCTTGCTGTCATGTGTTCTGCCGTCTGGCTGTCGGGCAAGAGGTAGCCTGCCCCTCGCCCGATGGCCAGAGAGCACTTGGGTTGCCCCGCAAACTGGGATACCTTCCATCCACTGCCAAGGGCCCGCGGGGCCAGCACGACACGGGGGAAGACAGGTGCCGCGATTCGACCGCTACATGCTGTCGCAATTCCTTACCGTCTTCGGCTTTTTCTCCCTCGTGCTGGTGCTGATGTACTGGATCAACCAGGCGGTTCAGCTCTTTGACCAGATCATTACCGACGGGCAGTCGGCCTGGGTCTTCCTGGAACTGACGGCGCTCTCGCTGCCCGCGCTGATCCAGATCGTGCTGCCGCTGGCCGCCTTCGCCTCTGCCGTCTACGTGACCAACCGCATGGCCTCGGAAAGCGAACTGGTGGTTGTCCAGGCCACCGGCTATTCGGCGTTCCGGCTGGCGCGGCCCGTGGTCGTCTTCGGGGGGATCGTGACCGCGTTGATGCTGGTGCTGACCCACGTACTTGTGCCGCTGTCCCAGGGCCGCCTCATCGAGCGCCAGGCCGAGATCTCGCGCAACCTCTCGGCACGGTTGCTGACGCAGGGGCAGTTCATGTCACCCTCGGCCGGTGTGACCCTCTTCGTCCGCGATGTCTCGGCCCAGGGGGAGCTGCGCGATGTCTTCCTTTCGGACAGCCGCCGCGCGGACCGGCACATCGGCTACACGGCCAGCCGCGCCTTCCTCGTGCGGGCCGAGGCCGGACCCCAACTGGTCATGATCGACGGACTGGCACAGACCCTTGTTCACGAGGATCAACGCTTGTTCACGACCAGCTTCGACGATTTCGCCTACGACGTCAGCGCGCTCGTCCCCGAGGTGGGCGATCGCAGCCGCTCGGCGCGCGAACTGACCACGGCCGAGCTCCTGTCGCCCACCCCGGCGCTTGAAGAGGAAACGGGCAGAAGCGCCGCCTACCTTGTGCACGAGGGGCATGACCGGTTCGTGCAGCCGCTGACGGCGCTGGTCGGTGCGCTGCTGGGCTTCGCCGCCCTTCTGGTGGGCGGGTTCAGCCGCTTCGGGCTTTGGCAACAGATCCTGGGCGCGGTGGTGCTGGTCGTGGTCATGAAGTCGGTGGAAAGCGCCGGGATGGGGGCGGCCCGCGCCGCGCTCGGCGCCTGGCCCGCCGCCTATGCCGGCCTGGCCTTCGGCCTCGCCGCCGGCCTCGCGCTGCTTGTCGCCAGCGCCCGCCCCTACCTGTTGCGCCGGCGCCCGACACTGCCCGAGGGGGGCGCGGCATGATCCTGCACCGCTATTTCTCGCGCCGCTTCATGGTCAGTTTCGCCAGCACCTTCGGAATATTCCTGCTGCTCAACGGCTTCATCGACCTGGTCGAGCAGGGCCGCCGTTTCGCCGGAACCGAAGCCGGCCCGGCGCAGGTGGTGGCGCTGACCCTGCTGAACCTGCCACAGGCGCTTTACGAGTTGCTGCCGCTCATCACCGTGCTCAGCGCCATCGCGCTTTTCCTGGGGCTGTCGCGGTCATCGGAACTGGTGGTGGCGCGGGCCGCGGGCCGCTCGGCGCTGCGCGCCTTTCTCGGGCCGCTGATGATGACCCTCCTGATCGGCCTTCTGGCGGTGGCCCTGTTCAATCCCATCGTCGCCGCCACGCTGAAGGAATACGAGAACCGTTCCTCCAGCCTGCGCGAGAATCGGTCCAGCATCCTGTCGATTTCGGACGACGGGCTCTGGTTGCGCCAGGGCGACGCCGAGCGGCAGACGGTGATCCGGGCCGAGGCGACCAACCTTGACGGCACCGTCCTTCAAGATGTCACCTTTATCACCTTCACGCAGGAGGGCGGGCCCATACGCCGCGTCGAGGCCGCCAGCGCCGAGCTGACACCGGGGGCCTGGGTGCTGACCGATGCCAAGTCATGGCCGCTCTCCGACAGCCGCGTGGCCGAGCAATGGGCCACGACGCACGCAAGCCTGCGCATCCCTTCGACTCTGTCTGCAGACCGGATCCGCGACAGTTTCGGGACCCCCAGCTCGATTTCCGTGTGGGACCTGCCCGCCTTCATCGACCGGCTGGAGGCCGCGGGTTTCTCGGCGCTGCGCCACCGGGTCTGGCTCCAGATGGAACTGGCCCAGCCGCTGTTCCTCTGCGCCATGGTGCTGATCGCGGCGGGCTTTACCATGCGTCCCCAGCGGGGGCGGCGCGTGGGGCTGCTGGTGCTCACGGCGGTTGTGCTCAGCTTCGGGCTTTATTTCCTGCGCAATTTCGCACAAATCCTCGGCGACAACGGCCAGATCCCGGTTGCGCTGGCCGCCTGGGCGCCGCCGGTCGCGGGGATCGCGGCGTCGCTGGGTCTGCTGTTGCACCTGGAGGACGGCTGATGCGGCGGCTGGTTCTGATCTGCCTGTTGTGGCTCTGGCCGCAAGCGCTGGCCGCGCAGGCATCCGCCACTCTGCTGGCTGACCGGGTGATCGTCCCGCCCGGCAGCGAACGGCTGATCGCCGAGGGAAATGTCGAGGTCTTCTTCGAGGGCACGCGGCTGTCGGCGGCGCGCATCACCTATGACCGCGGCACCGACCGTCTTGCGATCACCGGCCCGATCTTCATTCGCACCCAGGCGGGCGAGATCCTGACCGCCGAGCGCGCCAACCTGGATGCGCGGCTGGAAAACGGGCTGCTGCGCGGGGCACGGCTGATCCTGGACGACCGGCTGCAACTGGCTGCCGACCGCATCGACCGGGTCGGCGGGCGCTACACGCAACTCAGCCGCAGCGCAGCGACCTCCTGCAAGGTCTGCGACGACGGCCGCCCACCCCTGTGGGAAATCCGCGCGGCGCGCGTCATCCACGACCAGCAGGCGCGCCAGCTCTTTTTCGAGAATGCCCGGTTCCGGGTCTACGGGGTGCCGATCCTCTGGCTGCCGCGCCTGCGCCTGCCGGACCCCAGTGTCAGCCGGGCAACCGGCGTGCTGGCCCCCGAACTGCGCACGACCGACCAGCTGGGACCGGGGGTCAAGCTGCCCTATTTCATCCGGCTGGGGGACCATCGCGACCTGACCGTGACGCCCTACATCTCGACCGAGACAGCCACGCTGGAAGCTCGCTACCGGCAGGCCTACCTGCGCGGCGAGATCGAGGTCTCGGGCGCCGTCACGCGCGACAGCCTTGTTGACGGGGGGCGCGGCTATCTCTTTGCCGACGGGGCCTTCCGGCTGGGCGGCGGCACGCGGCTGCGCTTCGACGTCGAAACCGCATCGGATGACGCCTACCTGCTGGACTACGGCATCAATGGCGGCGACAGGCTGGACAGCGAGATCAGCCTGTCGCGGATCACCGACCGGGAGATGCGGCGCGCGCACCTGACCCTCTACCAGAGCCTGCGCGCCGCCGAGGACAACGACCGCCTGCCACCGCTCGTGGCCGAGGCCCGCCGGGAACGGCGCACCACCCCGGCCATCGGCGGCACGCTGAGCTACGGCGCGGGGCTGGAAGGGCACCTGCGCACGCTGGATGCCGGGCCCGACGGGCTGGGCGACACACTGCGCGCGGGGGTCTGGGCCGACTGGCACCGCGCCCATGTCGCCGGACCCGGGCTGGTTTTGGAAACCCGCGCGGGGCTGCGGCTTGACCATTACGCCTTTTCGCCCGATGCGTCCGCCCGGGACACCACCCGCACCACCGGACAGGCCGCCGTGACCCTGCGCTACCCCCTGATCCGGCAGGACGCGCGGGCAGCGCATGTGCTCGAACCGGTGGTGCAACTGGCCTGGTCCGGCCAGTCCGGCGACACGCCCCCGAACGAGGACAGCGTCACCGCCGAGTTCGACCAGGCCAGCCTGCTGGCGCTGTCGCGCTTTCCCGGCGAGGACGCCGCCGAAACCGGAACCAGTGCCGCCCTGGGGCTGAGCTGGTCCCGGCGCGGGCAGGCCGGCTGGCACAGCCGCCTGACGTTCGGGCGGGTGCTGCGCACGACGGAAAACCCCGCCTTCACGCACACCTCGGGGCTGGACGGTGCGGCCTCGGACTGGCTGATCGCCGGCGGACTGGACACCGGCACGGGGCTGGGCCTGCGCGGCCGGACATTGATCGACGACGGTCTGGCCGTGACCCGGGCCGAAGCGCTTCTGGACTGGCGCACCCGGCGCATTGACCTCGCGGCGGGCTACATCTTCCTGCCAAAGGATGCCGACGAGGACCGCAGCAAGGCGGTGCGCGAGATCAGCCTCGACGGGGCCTATCGCTTCAACGACCGCTGGGCGGCGGGACTCGACATGCGCTATGATCTGGCCGATGGTTCGCCCTCGACGGCAGGGCTCGAACTGGGCTGGCGCAACGAATGCGTGACGGTGGATTTTTCGGTGTCGCGCCGCTTCACGTCTTCGACTACTGTGCAACCGACAACCGACTTCGGCCTGGTCGTGGGGTTGAACGGCTTTTCCTCCGGGCGTACCGGGGAAGGGCCAGCCCGCAGCTGCCAGGACTGAGACATCGACAAAAGCCAAGAGGTTCCGATGCGTGCCGTTCTGATCCTGCTCGCCCTTCTCGTCCCCGTCGCCCTGCCCGCGCAGGCGCAGTTCTCGCCGGCGATCACGGTGAACGACAAGGCCATCACACCCTTCGAGATCGAACAGCGCGAACGGATGCTCGAGGTCTTCCGCACCCCGGGCGATCTCGCCGACCTCGCCCGGGAGCAACTGATCGAGGAGCGTCTCAAGGCACAGGAGCTTGAGCGCGCCGGGCTGCGCCTGACCGAAGAGGGCCTGCAACGGGCCATGACGGATTTCGCCGCGCGCGCCGACCAGGACCTGGACCAGTTCCTGACCGTGCTGCGCCAGAACGGGATCGAGGAAGAAAGCATGCGTGACTTCGTCCGCATCAACGCGACCTGGCGCGACTACATCCGTCAACGCTACGACAGCCGCGCCCGCGTCACCGAAGCCGAGGTGGATCGCGCCCTGGGCCGGTCCGAGGGCGGCGCGGGAATCCAGGTTTTGCTGAACGAGATCATCATTCCGGCCCCGCCCGAACGCGCCGAGGCGGCCATGCAGCGCGCCGAGCAGATCAGCGAGCTGACGTCCTTCTCGGCTTTCGAATCCGAGGCGAGCCGGGTTTCGGCCCTGCCCTCTCGCGAGCGTGGGGGGCGGCTCGACTGGCTGCCAATCAGCAATTTCCCGGCACCGCTGCGGCCGATCTTCCTGGGCCTCGCGCCGGGCGAAGTGACCGATCCGCTGCCCATCGAGAATGGCATCGCCCTGTTCCAGCTGCGCGACCTGCGCGAGGTGACACGGGGCACCCCCGCCCCCGCCGAGATCGACTATGCCGCCTACTACATAGACGGCGGCCTGTCGGAGCAGGCTTTGGACCGTGCCGCGCGCGTTGCCGGCCGGGTGGATACCTGCGACGATCTGTACGGCGTGGCCAGGGACCAGCCGCCACGGGTGCTTGAACGCAATGCGCTGCCACCGGACGAGATTCCGCAGGACGTGGCCGTTGAACTGGCCAAGCTCGACCCCGGCGAGACCTCCTGGGGGCTTACCCGTGCCGGGGGAGACACCCTGGTTCTGCTGATGCTCTGCGGCCGCACCCCCGCCGAGAACGGCGCGCAGGACCGCGACGCGGTCCGCAACCAGTTGCGGTCGCAGCGGCTGTCGGGCTATGCCGAAGCGCTGCTGGCCGAGTTGCGCGCCTCGGCCCGGATCACCGGCAACTGATGCGGCCCATCGCCGTCAGCTGCGGCGACCCGGCCGGGATCGGCCCCGAGGTCGCCGCGGCGGCCTGGCGGACCCTGCAGGGAAAGGTGCCGATCCTGTGGATTGGCGACCCGGCCCACCTGCCCGAAGGCACGCCATGGCAGGCGGTGGAAAGCGCCGCCGCGGCAGAGACCGCGACCGGCTTGCCCGTGCTCGCCAGCGACTTCGGCGCACCCCGCCGCCCCGGCATGCCCGATGCCGCCCATGCACCCCACGTCATACGCGCCATCGAGGAGGCCGTTCACCTCGTCCGGTCCGGGGACTGTGCCGCCCTGACCACCGCGCCGATCCACAAGCAAGCCCTGATCGACGGGGCTGGCTTCGGCTTTCCCGGCCATACCGAGTTCCTCGCACATCTCGCCGGGGCAGATCGGGTGGTGATGATGCTGGCCAGCGAAACCCTGCGCGTTGTGCCCGCCACCATCCACATCCCCCTGGCCCAGGTGCCCGAGGCACTGACCGCAGACGGTCTGGCGCAGACGATGCGCATCACACATGCCAGCCTCATTCGCGATTTCGGCATTGCCGCGCCGCGCCTCGCGGTGGCGGGGCTGAACCCCCATGCGGGCGAGGGTGGCAAGATCGGGCACGAGGAAATCGAGATGATCGCGCCCGTGCTGGAAACCCTGCGTGCCGAGGGGCTGGACATCACCGGGCCGCTTTCCGCCGACACGATGTTTCACGCCGCTGCCCGCGCCCGCTATGATGCCGCCGTGGCCATGTATCACGACCAGGCGCTGATCCCGATCAAGACGCTGGCCTTCGACGAGGGCGTCAACGTCACGCTCGGCCTGCCCTTCGTGCGGACCTCGCCGGACCACGGCACCGCGCTCGACATCGCGGGGACGGGCCGGGCCAATCCCGCCTCGATGGTGGCGGCGCTGCGCATGGCCGCGCGGATGGCCACCGCACGCGACGGGCGGTAAGCCCCCCGCGAGGCGTTTCCCACCATCATGAAGGACGACCAACCCATGGATGATCTGCCCCCCCTGCGCGAGGTCATCGCGGCCCATGACCTGGCCCCGAAAAAGGCCATGGGGCAGAACTTCCTGCTCGACCTGAACCTGACGGCCCGGATCGCCAGGCAGGCCGGATCACTGGCCGATCACGACGTGCTGGAAATCGGCCCCGGCCCCGGTGGCCTGACACGGGGTTTGCTGGCCGAGGGCGCGCGCCGGGTGGTGGCGGTGGAAAAGGACAGCCGCTGCCTTCCCGCACTGGCGCAAATTGCCGAGCGATACCCCGGTCGTCTCGACGTGTTGAACGCCGACGCGCTTGACCTCGACACGGCCCGGCACCTGTCCGCGCCGGTGCGCGTGGCCGCGAACCTGCCCTACAACGTGGGCACCGAACTGCTGGTGCGATGGCTGACGCCGGCGGCTTGGCCGCCTTTCTGGGACAGCCTGACGCTGATGTTCCAGAAAGAAGTGGCCCAGCGGATCGTGGCCACGCCCGGCTCCAAGGCCTATGGGCGGCTGGCGATTCTGGCGCAGTGGCGCACGCAGGCACGGATTGTCATGGAACTGCCGCCGCAGGCCTTCACGCCGCCGCCCAAGGTGCACAGCGCTGTGGTGCATCTGACAGCCCTGCCAGCGCCGCGGTTCCCGGCCGATCCGAAGACACTGGAAAAGGTCGTCGCCAAGGCCTTCAACCAGCGCCGCAAGATGCTGCGCGCCGCGCTGAGGGGCTTGCGCCCGGACATCGAGGACCGGCTGATCGCCGCCGGGATCGCACCCACCGAACGCGCCGAGCAGGTCGACGTGGAACGCTTCTGCGCCCTGGCGCGGGCGCTGGACACCTGACTCGCGTCCGCTGAGCTCAGAAGCGATCCGCGCCGCGGAAACCCCGGGCCCGGCAATCGACGTGGCGCGGCCGCAATTGACCACGCCAATCGCTTTCCCGCACTGGCCGAAATCTTGGGGATTTCGGCTTACATGTGAATGACGCGATCGAAAGCGTCGAGGACGCTTTCGTGCATCATCTCGGACAAGGTCGGATGCGGGAAAACGGTGTTCATCAGGTCTTCTTCCGTGGTCTCCAACTGGCGGCCCACAACGTAGCCCTGTATCAACTCGGTCACCTCGGCCCCGACCATGTGGGCGCCCAGAAGCTCGCCCGTCTTCTCGTCGAAGATCGTCTTGACCAGGCCCTCGGGTTCGCCAAGTGCAATGGCCTTGCCATTGCCTATGAAGGGGAAGCGGCCGACCTTGATCTTGTATCCCTTTTCCTTCGCCTGGGCCTCGGTCAGACCGACACTGGCGACCTGCGGATGGCAATAGGTGCAACCGGCGATGCTTTCGGGCTTGACCGGGTGGGCGTGCTTGCCGCCGATCAGGTCGGCGACCATGACGCCCTCGTGACTGGCCTTGTGTGCCAGCCAGGGCGCGCCCGCGATGTCGCCGATGGCATAGAGCCCCTCGACCCCGGTGCGGCAGTATTCGTCGGTCACGACATGGGTGCGGTCGACCGTCACGCCCAGCCCTTCCAGTCCAAGGCCCTCGGTGTTTCCGACGATGCCGACGGCGGAAATCACCGTGTCGAATTCGTGCTTCTCGACCTTGCCGCCGGTCTCGATATGCGCGGTGACCTTGCCCCCCGATTTCGAAGGTGCGCGGTCCAGTTGCTTGACCGTGGCCTTCTGCATGATGGTCATGCCCTGGGTCTCGAACTGTTTCCTTGCAAAGGCGGAAATCTCCTCGTCCTCGACCGGCAGGATACGGTCCATGACCTCAACCACCGTCGTATCGGCGCCCAGGGTATTGTAGAAGCTGGCAAATTCGATACCGATGGCCCCCGATCCGATGACCAGCAGCTTCTTGGGCATATGCTTGGGCTGCAGCGCGTCCTTGTAGGTCCAGACCAGATCGCCATCGGCCTCCAGCCCCGGCAACTCGCGGGCCCGCGCGCCGGTGGCAAGAATGATGTTCTTCGCGGTCAGGTCCTCGGTGCCTTTCTCCGTCTTGACGGATACCTTCCCCTTGGCAGGTATGGTCGCCTCGCCCATGACAACCGTGACCTTGTTCTTCTTCATCAGGTGGCCGATGCCGCTCGTCAGCTGGCCAGCCACGTCACGCGACCGCTTGACCACCGCGTCGAGGTCATAGTCGATCTTGCCGGCACTCAGGCCGAAATCCTTGGCCCGGTGCATCAGGTGAAAGACCTCGGCGCTGCGCAGCATGGCCTTGGTCGGGATGCAGCCCCAGTTCAGGCAGATGCCGCCCAGGTGTTCGCGTTCCACGATCGCCACGTTCAGGCCAAGCTGGGCGCCGCGGATGGCGGCCACGTAGCCCCCCGGTCCGGCCCCGATGACGATCATGTCGAAGTTGCGAGCTGCCATTGATGCGCCTCCTCATCCAGAATTAGTTTACCCTTAAACTAATATGGCAGGGGCATCCAGAGGGCCGCGTTCATGGCCGCTATGCATTTTCATCGCGGAAGGGGGCCGGGGTCCGGCGGCGACGCGCGGCAGACGCGGTTCCGGCCGGCCTCCTTCGCACGGTAGAGCGCATCGTCAGCAGCCTTGAGCACCGCGTTCGGCGTGGCCCCGCCGCCGCCCGCGTAGACAACCACCCCGGCCGAGACTGTCACCTTGGGCAGCAGCGCGTGGGCGCTGCGGATCTGCTGCGCTGCGATCTGCTCGCGCATGGCCTCGGCGGCGGCCTCGGTCCGGTCCAGGTCGGCACCGGGCAGGCAGACGGCGAATTCCTCGCCGCCCATGCGACAACAGATGGCGGACGGATCGAAAACGGCATGCAACTGTTCGCAGATCGCCCGCAGCACATTGTCACCGGCATCGTGGCCGTGATTGTCGTTGAACGACTTGAACCTGTCCGCATCGAAGGAAATCAGCCCGAATCCCGGTCCGCCCCCATCGGCAACGCCGATCTCGCGGCGCAGCGCATCCATGAAGTAGCGCCGGTTGTAGAGCCCCGTCAGCGGGTCGCGGATGGATTGGTCGTGCAACTCGTCACGTAGCTTGACGTTGGCAATTGCCATCGAGATGTGTTCGGCGCAGCGGATCGCGAAATCGCCTGCCTGGCACACCGTGGCAGCGGCCGCGGCGCCGGTATCGGACGCCGGGTCGAAGCGGATGTGCAGCAGGCCGACCGTGTCGCCATGGGCGATGATCGGCACGCAGAGGTATTCATGGACGGCCACCCCGTGCTCGTGGTCCTCCACATGGTCGCAAGTGAAACACAGCCCCTCGGCCCGGTATTCATAGGCCCGGCCACGGCGCAGCGCCCAGCAGCTGTCTGCGGCGATGCTCCGGTGCAGATCGCGGGTGTTCCAGTTGCAGGTGCCCACCAGCCCGTCGCGCGAATTGGAAAAAAGGTAGAGTTCCCCCTTTGACCCGGGCAGCAACCGTTCCATGAAGCGCATGACGATGCGGTAAAGCTCGTCCAGCGACTTGCACGATTGCAACCACTCGTCCAGTTCTGCCAGTCGCCGGGCCTCGGTCTGGCGGGCGCGTTCCTGTTCAAGGACATCCTGCGCCTTCTGCCGGGCGGCCTCGGCGGCGCGCTTGGCGCGCTCCAGTTCCTCGGCGGCGGCGCGTTCCCGCGTCACATCGGTGAAGGTGACCACGTAGCCGCCACCGCGGGCCGGGCGCGCGTTGGTCAGCACCACCCGGCCCGAGGGCAGGACGCGATCGAAGGAATAGGCCTGATGCGCCTTTATACGGGCCGCCGATGCCTCGCGATCGTCGCTCGACATCTCGCCCCGTGCCACGGCGCGGTCGCGGAATGCCGCGCGCGTGGTGCCGATGGCCAGGTCTTCGCCGTCCAGCTCCAGCACCTCGAATATCCGGGTGTTGTGCAGCTCGCAGGTGCCATCGGCGGTCCAGACGAGGATGCCCTGCTCCATGATGTTCATGATCTGCTCGACCAGGGCGATCTCGTCGGGCCGCGCGGCAACGTCGTCGTCGCCCCCGCGCCGGTGCGCTGCCGGGTCCACGGGCTTGAGGTTCTGGTGCATCACGTCCGACGGCCCCCTGCTATCTGGTACAGGCGACAGGGTGCGCAGGACCCGTTACACCGCGCTTAATCGCGGCGAAAGATCTGCCTCGAATTTGCAACAAGGCCGCGCGATCGGCACCCGGTCAGGCCGTGGCGTGATCCCGCACCCCTGCATCAACGCTGGAAAGGGCCGTCGCATAGCCACCTTCTGCCATCCAGGCCGCCTCGGCCGGGCTGGTGTCGCGGCCCAGCGCGTCATTGCGGTAGGGGAAGCGCCCGAACTTGCGGATCACCTCGCGATGGGCCTTGGCATGGCGCAGGTTGGAGGCGCCCGTCTCGGGCATGCGGACCGCCATGAGCCGCACCGCGCGGTCCTGGTCGCATAGGTTTTCCGAATGAACCAGCGGCAGGTAGAAGAACTGCCGCGCCGGTTCGGCCACGCGCTTGTCCCAGCCGCGGTCAATGGCCACCTTGCTGGCCGCCCGGGCCGAACAATCGCTGGCAAAGGCGCGCGGATCGTCGCGGAACATGTTGCGCGGGAACTGGTCGGTCAGGATGATGTAGCCGAGCGTGCCCACGGCGTTGGTCAGCCACAGGCCGCAGGCCCCCTCACGCGCCTCGTCCCAGGTGGATCGGAACCGATCGCGGATGTCGTCGTCGCGCGCCTCGTCCGCCTCGTACCAGCCCTCGGGGCCGACCTCGTCCACCCAATAGGCGACGATCTGCTCGGGGGTGACCATGGCCTGTCCTTTCATACCGCCTGTTCCTGCCTGTCATGGAACCGTTGCAGAAAGCCCAACGCCTGGCAACGCTGGCGTTCATGTCTGGTCATCGGACTGTTGCTCTTCCAACTCAGTTTCGATGTAGTATTCCTGCGCGGCCTCGACGGCCACGGGCGAGCCCGCGGGCGTGACCGGTGCATAGGGGGTGACGTCATCGATGTTGAATTCACTGGGCCGTTGCAGGATCCGCAAGAGACCGTAGCCGGCCAGCCCCAGCATCAGCAGCCCGACGATGACCCACAGGGCGAAGGCACCGAAGCGGCCCATGGTATACCCCATGAGGATCGGGCCGAAGATGGCGCCCATGCCGTTGATGAAGATGAACCCCGCCGAGGCCGAGGCCATGTCGTCGTGTTCCAGGAAGTCGTTGGCATGGGCCAGCAGCAGCGAGTAAAGCGGGTTCGCCATGCCGCCCACCAGCGCCGCGCCGACAAGCAGCACCACGTAGTTGGCACCGAAGGCCGCGGCGATCATGGCCCCCAGCCCGCCGATGCCCGCGCTGGCGATGATAAGGATGCGCCGGTCCATCCGGTCCGACAGCCAGCCGATGGGAAACTGCGCCACCAGCGACCCCGTGAAGATGACCGAAACCAGAAGCGAGATCTGCCCGGCCGCCAACCCGGCCTCGGCGCCATAGACGGCGACCATGCCGAACATGGCCGCGAAGATGCCGCCGAGGCAGACCATGCCCACCGCCGCCAGCGGCGAGGCCGCGATCAGATCGCGCAGACGCATCCGCCGCGTCGTTTCCGACGCCGGTGTCGGCTGGACCGAAAGCAGGATCGGCGCGAAGGCCAGCGAAACCAGCACAGAGGGGATGATGAACAGCACGAAACCCGAGGCATCGCCCAGGCTGATCACGTATTGCGCGGTGATGATCCCGGCCATCTGCACGATCATGTAGACCGACAGCGACTGGCCGCGGGTCTCGTTCGTGGAAGCATTGTTCAGCCAGCTTTCGGCGGTGATGTAAACGCCCGAGATACACAGCCCGATGACGACCCGGCCAATCGACCAAGCCCAGACATCGACGAGGACGGGATAGAGGATCAGCACCGCCGACACGGTCGAGCCCAGCGCCGCGAAGACCCGGATATGGCCCACGCGCCGGATCAGCTCGGGGGTGATCCGCGAGCCAATCAGGAACCCCGCGAAATAACCCGACATGACGAGGGACATCTGGAACGACGAGAAATTCTCGATCCCGCCGCGAATACCCAGCAGGGTGGACTGAAGGCCGTTGCCCATCATCAGCATGTACATGCCCAGAAAGAGGGGCCAGGAGGTGCGAAGGACTGGTATCATGTGGGCTATCCTAAGGGGGGCCGCCGGCCCGAGTCGGTGCTGTTCACGTCTCGACTTATCATCTCAGCGACATGACGCCACAACGGGAAACCGACGGGCCGGCGGCCCCCTGCCGTTCTGGTTCGTGTGGTAAAAAATTTGCGGGAGTGCATCTGACCTGCCCCCCAAGGCTCCCTCATTCATAATGAGAGTCTGCGGGTCTTGTTTTCATATTCTCGGTCGTCTGATGGGGCAAGCGCGCCGATGATGATGAGCAGGAAGGCAATGCCCATGAGAGCACCTTCCTCAAGCAGAAGCAGCCTTACAAAGCACTGGTCCATGCAGGATCCTGAGAAAACTCGACCGTGGGCGGAGAAAGTCAGGCGAGGCGGCGAACGAGTTCTTCATGCAAGGGCGAAGTCCGGTTTTCGGCCTTCGCGGCTTTCAAGGCCGTGTCGACACAAACTCTGGCGGCATTCGTCGAAAGCTTGCCGACCGAGTGACCTTTTCGTCTCGTGGTGACATCAGGCATATCACTGCCTTGTGTGTCAGAGTGTCAATAGTCACCGATCGTCAACGACATAAGGCAGAACGGCTGGGGGCAGGCCCGCCTCGGCGCGGTCTCGATCAGTCCTGTCCGGGCAAAAGGATCGAACTGTCGCCGTAGCTGAAAAAACGGTATCGCGCAGCGATGGCATGGGCATAGATCGCGCGCACCCGGTCCACGCCCATAAAGGCGCTGACAAGCATCATCAGGGTGGACTTGGGCAGGTGGAAATTGGTCATCAGCCCGTCAGTGACCCGGAACCGGAACCCCGGTGTGATGAAGATGTCCGTCTTGCCCTCCCAGGCGGCGATGCCGGTGTCGTTCGCCGCGCTCTCGATCAGGCGCAGGGCAGTCGTGCCGACGGGAATCACGCGCCCACCCGCGGCGCGGGTGGCATTGATCTGGTCGGCAGCGGTCCGTGTCACCCGGCCCCATTCGGCATGCATGCGGTGCTCGGAAATGTCGTCGGTCTTGACCGGCAGGAAGGTCCCGGCGCCGACATGCAGCGTCACGTGGGTGAACTCCACACCCATGGCCGCCAGGTCGTCCAGCAGCCAGTCCTCGAAATGCAGCGAGGCCGTGGGCGCGGCCACAGCGCCGTTTTCGCGTGCCCAGATGGTCTGGTAGTCGGTCCGGTCGGCGGCGTCGGCGGGCCGCCGCGCGGCGATGTAGGGTGGCAGGGGCATCTGGCCCGCGGCCTCAAGCGCGGCGTCGAAATCCTCGCCGGCCAGGTTGAAGCGCAGATGCGCCTGGCCCGCGTCGCGGCCCTCCACGGTGGCCGACAGCGCCGTCGAGAAAACGACCACCTCGCCGTCGCGGAGCTTGCGCAGGGGCTTGACCAGCGCCGACCAGGTGCCGTCCGCGCGCGGCTCCAGCAGCGTGACCTCGATGTTGGCGGTGGCGCCTGCCCTGTCGCGCGTGCCGAACAGGCGGGCCGGGATCACCCGCGTGTCGTTCAGGACCAACCGGTCGCCGGGGCGCAGCACCGCGCAGAGGTCGCGCACATGGCGATCCGCGATGCGGTCCCTCTCGGCCACGAGAAGGCGCGCGGCGGTGCGCGGGCGCGCAGGCCGGGTGGCGATCAGGTCCTCCGGCAGGTCGAAATCGAAATCGGACAGTTTCATGCGGGTCTACTGGCTGGGCCGGGGTGGCGGGCGGCGGAATATTTCCCGGAACATGCCGGGGGTCAGTGCCGACAGCGGATTGACCAGAACGCGGGGACTGTCAACCGGTCCCTGCAGCGTGAAGTTGAAACCGATGAGTCCCTCGCCCGGCCGAGTCAGGAAGGCCCCCAGCCCGTTGATCATGTAGAGCGGCGAAATCACCCCCTGGAAATCCATCTGCCGCGCGGCCAGGGCGTAGGTGCCGTCCAGCGACAGGCCCAGCCCCGGCCCCACCGCGCTGGCCCGTTGCAGCAGGATGCGCTCGGGTGTCAGCGTGAACGCGGCCTCCACCTCGGAGAAGAGCAGCCCCTGACCGTCAAGCTGCGTCAGCAGCCCGACCACCGAGATCGCATCGAGCAGCGAGGCCAGCGCCGGAGCGTCGCGCACCCGCAAGTCCCGCGCCGAGAGGCGGCCGGCGTAGTACCCCTCGGTGCCGGTCGGGCGCACCGTCATGTCCAGCGCGCCCTCGCGCCCGTTCTCCAGCAACCCGGCATCGCGGAACACGCCGCCCGCATCCGCGCTGCGCAGGCGCAGGCCGGTGCCCCCCTCGACCGGGACCACCGTGCCCTGCACCGGCGCACCGCCGTTGACCGCCCCGGTGAAATTGCCAGACAGGCCGCCCTGCGTGTCGAAACTGCCCCGGAACCCGGTCAGCGCGATGCCCGCAGTCACCTGAAGGCGGTCCAGCGCCATGGAGACCGGCCCGCCCGCGGGCCCGTCCCGCGCACCGTCGCCGCCGGGCCGCGCCCGGCGCAGGTCGAGCCGGCCACCGGTCACCCGGACCTCGGGGGCCTGACCTGCGCCCCGGCCCAGCAATTCGACAGGCGCGTCGAACCAGTCCTCGATCCGCACCCGGCTGAAAAGGGCGCGGTCCAATCCGCCGTCGGCATCAAGGGTGATCGCGCCCTCGGCCACCAGACCGGCCCCTTCAAGCACGATCCGGTCGATGCGCGGCAGCGCGCCCAGGTGCCCCTCCAGCACCAGGCGCCCCGGCGTCGCGGCCGGTTTGGACCAGCCCAGGGCGGGTAGCGACAGCCCGACCCCGGCCAGGTCCGATCGCAAGGCAAGACCCGGGCCGCCGTCACGCGACAGGTCCAGTTCCAATTGTGCCCGGCCCGCCCCGGCAAGCGCGCCCTCGGGCAGGTCGATGTCGAAGGCCCGCAGCAGGCGCGGCCCCAGCGGCACCTCCGCCGTGATCCGGGCCGTTCCCTCCGACCCGGCCCCCAGCGCGCGGGAGTAGACCGCGCTGGCAGGCACGCCGTCGACTTGCACATCGCCGCGCAGGGTCAGGCTGTCGGAGGTTGCCTCGGCAACCAGGTCCGGGGCGACCAGTCTGCGGCCGGGGATCAGCACCTCCGAGCGCAGGTCACGCAGCCGCGCACTGGCCTGCCAGCTCCGGTCCTCCGGCGGGACATCGTTCTTGAGCACGGTCTCGATCGTCACGCCGATCTCGGCCCGCCCGTCTGCAAGGGTCACGGGCAGGTCACTGTCGTCGAGCGCGTTGAAGGGTGGCCCGGCCAGCACCGCCATGGCCGCGGTTATGGTTCCCGCGATGTCAAGGTCGAAACGGGCGGGCGGATCGCGCCCGGTCCGCGGAATGGTCATGACCGACCCGGCCATGTCCAGCCGCCCGCCCTGCGGCGCGGTCACCGTGCCCGCGTTCAGGGTCACGACCAGCCTGCCGTCGATCTCGGAAACGGCCCCGGCGGCCCCTTCGATGGGGGGCTGCTCGGGCAGCGCGCGGATGCTGGCCCCCGAGAAGTTCAGCGACAGCCCGCTGTGCGGCGGCGCGCCGGGCCGGGTGCGCAGGACGTAAGTCAGGTCCGAGAGCGTGCCTGTTGTCAGGTTGCGCGCGAACCAGTCACGGCTGCCCGGGCGGAACGCCTCGGGCCAGAGACGCATCAGTTCGGCCACGTCGAGACGGTCCGCCGCAACCTCCAGCCCCGTGACCCAGCCTTGCGGTGCCGCCGCCACCCGGCCCGACAGGCGCAGCGGTGTGCCGTCATGCCCCAGCACGGCCTGGCCCAGGTCCAGCGTGAACGGGTCCAGCCGAAGCCGGAAATCGGCCCGTGCCGGCCCCATGTCACGCCGCCCGGAATACAGACCGGCCGGATTGACCTGAAGCGCGTCGATCCGGACCTGGCCGATGATGGCGCCCGGCCAGCCGCGGTCGAACTCGCGCAGGTCGGCATGGCCCGTCCCTTTGAGCGCGCCCCAGTCGCTATCCACCTCGATCAGATCGAAGGTCAGACGCGACTCGGCCGGGTTGTAGGACAGGTAGGTTCTGGCACCCTCGAAGGGAACGGGCCGGGTCTGCGCCGTCGGTTGCAGCCGCCCCTCGCCGATCTGCAGCGTTGCACTGGCCGAGGTCAACGCCCCGTCCCGGTCGACCACGCCCCGCAGCGCCCCCGAGATCGGCGCCTCGAGAACGCCCAGCCAGCTGAGCAGCGGCGACTGGCTGGCGATGTCGGGCGCGGCCATGTCGCTGATGGTAACGCCGAACTCGGCCGCGGCGCTGCCCTTGGGGCTGGAATAGGTGAACTCGGCCGCGCTGGCATTGGCGCGGCCCGAAAGCAGCGCGACCCGTGCCGAGATCACCGTCTCGTCGTCGCGCATGTCCAGGGCCACTTGACCGTTGTCCACGGTCCAGTTGCGGCCCGCCCGCGCATCGGCATAGTTGATGATAAGCCCGGTCGCCCGCAGATGTTCCAGCGCTTCCAGCGGCCCCTGCGTGACCATGGCGTCAAGCTGGTCGACCAGACCAAGGAAAGTCTCGGCCCGGCTCGCCTCGGCGGCGCCCCCGTCAAAGGCCACGGCAACGGTGCCGTCGCGGTCGCGTCGCAGGCGCAATTGCGCACCCTGCAAAACGACCTCCTGTGCCAGTATCCGACCCTGCAGCGCGCCGCGCGGCGAGACCAGACCCTCGATCCGCGGCACCCGGGCCAGGACCGCCCCGGCGCTGTCGCGCAGCACCGTGTCACGCAGCACCAGCCGCGGGTGCAGGTCGCGGCCGAGGGTCACGGACATGGCGCCGAAGTCCAGCTGCCCGCCGGCCAGGACCTCGCTGGCGCGCGCCTCGACCTTCCGGGTGACCCAGCTCGGCGCGGTGACCTCGTTGCCGATCAGCAGCACGCCCACGACCATCAGCGCCGCCAGCGGCGCCGTCAGCCCAAGAAACAGCGCCCGCCAAGCGAGCCGCCGCCGAGCACGGGCGCGCGGCTGCCCGCCGTCCTCGCGCGGCGACTCCTGATGCCGCTGGGCCTGCTTCTTGGTCGTCGGGTCCTGCATGGGGCTTTATTCTCCGACGGGCCGGGCTAGAACACAAAAAGGATTGATCACGCGGAGAGACCCAGATGCAAGACCTCGTGCCCGGCCAGCCGGCCCCCGACTTCAGCCTGCCCCGCGACGGCGGCGACACCGTGACCCTGTCCGACCTGCGTGGCGGGCCGGTCGTTCTGTTTTTCTATCCCAAGGACAACACCCCCGGCTGCACGACGGAGGCCGTGGCCTTCACCGGCCTGCTGGAGGACTTCGCCGCCTCCGGTGCGACGGTGCTGGGCATTTCCAAGGACAGCGTGAAAAAGCACGACAATTTCGTCGCCAAGCACGACCTCAAGGTGGCCTTGCTCTCGGACGCCGACGGGGACGTCTGCGAAACTTACGGAGTCTGGGGCGAAAAGCAGATGTACGGCAAGACCTTCGAGGGGATTACCCGCGCGACGGTGCTCATCGACGCGGACGGCAAGGTCGCGCGCGTCTGGCCGAAAGTGAAGGTGGACGGTCATGCCGAAGAGGTGCTTGGGGCGGTGCGCGCCCTCTGACCACGGGTGCGGAGCGGCACCGGCTTGACCTTGCCGGACCGCCGGGCGAAACCGGCACTATGAAACCGCTTGCCCAGATGGCCGAAGAGGTGCTGCGCACCGCCGATGGTCGTGAAAAGACCGCTCTGTCACGGCGCCATGCCGCCGCCTGGCAGGCGGCACGCGCGTCCGGCGAGCTGCCCCGGATCGGCACAGCAAATCCGCCATGCGATCCCGCGCGGCCCGGGCAGCCCGAGCTGCGTGACCCGCGCGAGATGCCGCGCCGCCGGCCAGGCTCGCCCGCCGGGCGCATCGCCATGCTGCACGCCGTCGCCCATATCGAGCTTAACGCGGTGGACCTGCACTGGGACATCATCGCGCGCTTTGCCGACACGCCGATGCCGCCCGGTTTCTACGACGACTGGGTCAAATCGGCAGACGAGGAATCAAAGCATTTCCAACTGATATGCGACTGTCTTGAAGGCATGGGCAGTCACTACGGCGCCCTGCCTGCCCATGCCGGCATGTGGCGCGCGGCCCGTGACACGGCCCATGACCTGATGGGCCGGCTTGCCGTGGTGCCCATGGTGCTTGAGGCGCGCGGCCTGGACGTGACACCCGGCATGATCGATATCTTCGATAAGGCCGGCGAAACCGACGCCGTCGCGGCCATGCGGGTGATCTACGCCGAGGAAGTCCACCACGTTGCCTATGGCTCCAAGTGGTTCCATTTCCTGTGCGGGCGCCTGGACACCGACCCCAGGGACGCCTTTCACGATCTCGTCCGGCGCTATTTCCACGGGGCGCTCAAACCGCCTTTCAACGAGGAAAAACGCGCCGAGGCGGGCGTGCCGCCGGATTTCTACTGGCCCCTGGCTGAGGGGCCCGAGACAGGCCGATAAGCAGGCCGGCTCGGACGGGCAGACAGGGCATCGGCAAATTACCGCCCAAATGGCGGGAAATGCCGGGAATTGTCGTCTTTGAGTTCAAAATCCTTGCGGGGGACTCTGCTGCGCTGTATCCGGCGGGTCGAGTGCACGGCCCGTTTGGGCTCGTGTGTCGCAGAGACGCCCGGCTGGCCGGGCAGACCCGCGGCGGGATGGGGACAGACGACAGGACGTGATGACTGGCTTCAGACACAAGCTCCACTTGATGCTGGAAAACCGCTTTCCGGAAAAACGCCTGTTCCTGCGCTCGGACGAGCAGACCCGCTTCATACGGCTCGGTCCGGCGACGCAACTCACGGCCTGGTCGGTCACGTCACTGGTGCTGGCCTGGACCATCGTTGCCACCGCCATCGTGATCATGGACAGCATCGGCGCCGGCAATTTCCGTGCCCAGGCCCTGCGCGACCAGATGACCTACGAAGACCGGCTCAACGTGCTGTCGAGCGAACGCGACCGCCGCGCCACCGAGGCCCGCGCCGCGCAGGACCGGTTCAGTTCCGCGCTCGAACAGATCTCCTTGATGCAGTCGGAATTGCTGCGCTCGGAGGAACGGCGCCGCGAACTGGAGACCGGGATCGAGGTGATCCAGGCCTCGCTGCGGCGCACCATGTCTGAGCGCGAGGCGGCGCGCGATCGTGCCCGCGCGCTGGAGGCTGCTCTCGACGACGGCAACGGCACCCTGCCAGGCACGGCGGGCGGCACCTCGTCGGCCGGAACGGTGGACATGCTCGCAGATGCCCTGGCCCAGACGGCCCGGGAACGCGACCAGATCGCCGCCGATGCGGAATACGCCCTCGAACACGCCTCGGAGATGGAGCTGGAACTGCGTCTGCTGCGCGAGAAGAACGACGCCATCTTCAGCCAACTGGAAGAAGCCTTTACCGTCTCCGTCGAGCCGCTCAACAAGATGTTCCGGGCCGCCGGGATGGACCCCGAGCAGGTGCTCGACACCGTGCGCAGCGGGTACTCGGGCACCGGCGGGCCGCTGACCCCGCTGCAATTCTCCACCCGCGGGGGCAGCAACGACCCCGACGCGGAGCGCGCCAATTCGATCCTGCGCGCCATGGACCGGCTCAACATGTATCGTCTCGCTGCCGAAAAGGTGCCCTTCGACATGCCCGTCAAGGCCGGGTTCCGTTTCACCTCGGGCTACGGGATGCGCTGGGGCCGGATGCACAACGGCACCGATTTCGCCGCCCCTGTCGGTACCCCGATTTATGCCCCGGCCGAGGGCGTGGTGACCTTTGCAGGCTGGTCTTCGGGCTATGGTCGGATGGTCAAGATCCGCCATGCCTTCGGGATAGAAACCCGCTACGCCCACCAGAGCAGGATCCGCGTCGAGGAAGGACAAAGGGTCTCGCGCGGGGATCACATAGGTGATATTGGCAACTCAGGACGATCCACGGGCCCGCACCTGCACTACGAGATCCGGCAGAGCGGATCGGCCGTGAACCCCATGACCTACATAAGAGCTGGACAAGATGTTTTCTAAAAGCAAGATCAACGAACCCGGCCCCGCAGCCGAGGACAAGGGCGCCGCAAGCTCCGCCGACACTGCGGCACGGAAACCCGCCGCGCCCACCGGGGCCGACTACAAGTCGGCCAGCAAGGCCAAGCCGCCGGCCTCGACGCTCTCGGCCGACCTGCACATCACCGGCAACCTCAAGACCAGCGGCGACATCAACATCGAAGGCACGGTCGACGGCGACATCCGCGCCCACCTGCTGACAATCGGTGACGGCGCCACCGTCAACGGTGAATGCATCGCTGATGACGTGGTGGTGCATGGCCGTGTCGTGGGCACGGTGCGTGGTCTCAAGGTGCGGCTGACCTCGACCGCGCGGGTCGAGGGCGACATCATCCACAAGACCATCGCCATCGAATCCGGCGCCCATTTCGAAGGTTCGGTCCAGCGCCAGGACGACCCGTTGAACGCGGGCGGCGGCCGCGCCGCGGCCAGCGCGCCACAGCCCGCCAAGGCCGAGGCGCCCAAGCCGGCCCCTGCCCAGCCGCAAAAGGCAGACACCAAGGGCTGATGGACACGGCGCGGCCAACGTCCGGCGACCGCGGGTCTTTGCAGACCTCACGGGCCCCCGCAGCCATCTGCGGGGGCTTTGTCGTTCCGGCCGTCATCCGGACGGGACCACGGGATATCGGGCTGCCCGTTTTGCTGGCTCGTGCGACGCGCGCCCTGCTAGCATCAAGGTCCGAAGCCCCCTGAAAGCCGATCGAGACATGCACATCGCCCTTCCCCTGCTGGCCTTTCTCGCTCTGGTCGCCTGCGCGGCGCCCGCGCCGACACCGCCCCCCGACACGCCCCCGCGCGCCCCACTATCGCAGGTTACGCCGCCCGAGGACGCCCGCGCCGGGCGTTTCGCGCGGGCCTTCCTCGATGCAATTCAGCCGCGCTCGGTTGCGCTGCGGCGCGAACTTTGCGGCTACTTCTACGTCACCGAGGCCGGCGAAATCGCCGCGACGCCACCGCGCGTCGGTGATTTCGCGGGCTGCGAGATGCCCGTGCCGAGGTCCGGGGCCGGGGTCTTCGCGTCCTACCACACCCACAGCGCCTTCGCGCCGGGTTATGACAACGAGGTGCCCTCGGTGCGGGACCTTCTCAATGACGTGCAGCTGGGGATCGACGGGTATGTCAGCACGCCGGGGGGACGGGTCTGGCAGGTGGACCACGGCACGCGCAGCCTGGTCCAGCTTTGCGGGATCGGCTGCGTCTTCATGGACCCGGGCTTCGTGCCGGTGGGCGAGTCCGCAATCCGGCCGCGCTATTCCATGTCCGAGTTGCGCCACCGTGCCGCGACCAACTGACCCTCCGGCCTTGCCCTTGCGCCTAGTGCGCCGCCGTATCGCCCGTCAGCCGGGCGACGACGCGCCCCACCACGGGGATCAGTAGCAGCCCGACCGCCAGCCCGATCAGCCCGTCCAGTCCGGCCGTGACCGCCCAGTTGGCGAATCCGCCGTCGCCGACCGCCGCCGCGGCCCCGTTGATAACGTCATAAACAAGGTGCCAGCCCAGGTCATGCGTGCCATGGACAAGGATCGAGCCCCCCACCCAGAGCATGGCCACGGTGCCGATGATCGACAGCAGCTTCATGATGTGGGGCATCCCCTTGACCAACCCGCGGCCCAGGCCCCGGCCCAGCCCGGTGCGCCCCTTGGCCGCCACTGCCAGTCCGATGTCGTCCATCTTGACGATCAACCCGACCGTGCCATAAACCAGCGCGGTGATGCCCGCCGCCACGACAGCCAGCGTCGCGGCCTCCAGCCAGAACGTGCCCTCGGGGATGGCCGCCAGCGAGATGGTCATGATCTCGGCGGACAGGATGAAGTCGGTCTTGATGGCCCCTTTCACGCGCTTTTCCTCAAGATGCACCGGGTCGCCCACGTCCAGGTCCTTTTCGACCTGCGCGTCGGCATGCGGGAACAACCAGTGGTGAACCTTCTCGGCGCCCTCGAAACACAGGTAGAAGCCGCCCAGCATGAGCAGCGGCGTGATCAGCCAGGGCGCGAGGATATTGAGCGCAAGCGCCACCGGCAACAGGATCACCAGCTTGTTGAAAAAGCTTGCCCGGGCGATTTTCCAGATGATCGGCAATTCGCGTTTCGGGTCCAGCCCGTGGACGTATTTCGGCGTCACCGCCGCGTCATCTATGACCACGCCCGCCGCCTTTGACCCGGCCTTGGCCGCCATGCCCGCCACGTCGTCAACGCTGGAGGCCGCCAGTTTCGCGATCGCCGCGACATCGTCCAACAGGGCCAGAAGACCACTCATCCTGCATACTCCGTCTGTGTCGCGGCCACTCTTGCGTTTCAACGGTGCGGCTGCAAGGCAAAGCGTCCCGCGCCCTGCCCCGACAGCACCAGCACGTCATCGAATTGATTCTTCATGTGGTCCGCCTGACACGCGCCGCGCCGCCTGTTAGCGGCAACGCCCCGAAAATCGCGTGAGCGGCGTTAGCGCAAACCGTGCCATATCAGCGTCCGTTACCGCTAACCATCTGGCAAAGCGCCGCTTTCGGGATTGGTATACTGTCGAATACCGCTTAGAAGCCTCGCAAACAGCGCCTTGAGGAGTCGCCATGACAGTCACCATCGGCATCAACGGATTCGGTCGAATTGGCCGGTGCACCCTCGCCCACATCGCCGAGGCTGCCCGCAACGACGTGCAGGTCGTCAAGATCAACGCCACCGGCCCTATCGAGACCAACGCTCACCTGCTGCGCTATGACAGCGTGCACGGGCGCTTCGGCGGCGAGGTCGAGGTGGTCGACGGCAAACTGGACCTCGGCCGCGGTGGCATCGAGGTCATGTCGAGCTATGACCCCCGGGACCTGGACTGGGACGGATGCGACGTCGTCCTCGAATGCACGGGCCAGTTCAACGACGGTCACATGTCTGCCGTCCACCTCGACCGCGGCGCGGGCAAGGTGCTGATCTCGGCCCCGGCGACCAACGTGGACCGAACCATCGTCTACGGCGTCAATCACCGCGCGTTGCAGGCCCAGGACCGCATGGTCTCGAACGGGTCCTGCACCACCAACTGCCTTGCCCCGCTGGTCAAGGTGCTCAACGACGGGATCGGCATCGAACGCGGGCTGATGACCACGATCCACAGCTACACCGGCGACCAGCCGACGCTGGACCGCCGCCACAAGGATCTCTACCGCGCCCGCGCCGCCGCCATGGCGATGATCCCGACCAGCACCGGCGCGGCCAAGGCCCTGTCCGAGGTCCTGCCCGAGATGGCCGGCAAGCTCGACGGCACCGCCATGCGCGTCCCCACGCCCAATGTCTCCTGCGTGGACCTGACCTTCGAGGCGCAAAGGTCGGTGAGCGCCGAGGACGTCAATTCCGTCGTCGCCGAAGCCAGCGCCGGGCACATGGGCATGGTCATGGCCTATGACCCGGAGCCCAAGGTCTCGGTCGATTTCAACCACACGCCGCACAGCACCATTTTCGCGCCGGACCAGACCAAGGTCGTGGGCGGGCGCAGCGTGCGCGTGCTGGCCTGGTATGACAACGAATGGGGCTTCTCGGCACGCATGGCCGACGTCGCGGGACACATGGGCCGGCTGATCTGACCTGGCGCTGCCAGGCAGGGGCGACATGCGGCCCGGTGGTCAAGGTCACCCGGCCCCAAGCCGCGCGGGCGATCCGGCTTTGCCTTCGCGCGCCCGCGCGCCTAAGAAGGGAACATGACCAACAGGCTCGCGATATGGCTACTGCTGCTTCTGGCCGGGCTCCTGGCGCTGGACCACTTCGTGCAGGACTCCGAGGCGACCATATTCCTGGGCCGCAAGTTCCTGGAATTGCTGCAGTACGTCGCCTTCTGGCGGTGAATTTCCCGCCACGCAGCGGGACAGGCGGGTTGACCTTTGGCCAAAAAAGCGGATGTTAGCGCCAACAGCGGCACGATCCACGGGCCGCACCATGCCAATCCAACACGGAGGGCCATCCCATGTCAGTCAAAGTCGCCATCAACGGGTTCGGTCGGATCGGCCGCAACGTGCTGCGCGGAATCATCGAATCCGGCCGCACCGATATCGAGGTCATCGCCATCAATGACCTCGGGCCGGTCGAGACCAATGCCCACCTGCTGCAATTCGACAGCGTCCATGGCCGTTTCCCGGTCGAGGTCAGCCATACCGAGGACAGCATCGACGTCGGCCGCGGCCCCATCGCCGTCACTGCCATTCGCAACCCCGCCGACCTGCCCTGGTCCGACGTGGACGTCGTGCTCGAATGCACCGGCATCTTCACCTCCAAGGAGGCCTGCCAGGCCCATCTGGAAAACGGCGCCTCGCGGGTCTTGATCTCGGCCCCGGGCAAGGGCGCGGACAAGACCATCGTCTACGGTGTGAACCATGATCAGCTGGGTCCCGAGGACATCGTCGTCTCCAACGCGTCCTGCACGACCAATTGCCTGTCGCCGGTTGCCAAGGTGCTTCATGACGAGATCGGCATCGTCAAGGGCTTCATGACCACGATCCACAGTTATACCGGCGACCAGCCGACACTGGACACCATGCACAAGGATCTCTATCGCGCCCGCGCGGCGGCCCTGTCGATGATCCCGACCTCGACCGGCGCGGCCAAGGCCGTGGGGCTGGTACTGCCCGACCTGGACGGCAAGCTCGACGGTGTGGCGATCCGCGTACCAACGCCCAATGTCTCGGTCGTCGACCTGACGTTCGAGGCCGCCCGCGACACCACGATGGAAGAAATCAACGCCGCCATCCGCACCGCCGCGGACGGCCCGCTCAAGGGCGTGCTGGGCTACACCGACAAGCCACTGGTCAGCACCGATTTCAACCATGATCCGCATTCCTCGGTTTTCCACACCGACCAGACCAAGGTCATGGAGGGCCGCATGGTCCGCATCCTGTCGTGGTATGACAACGAATGGGGCTTCTCGAACCGCATGGCCGATACGGCCGTGGAGATGGGCAAGCACCTCTGACGGGCAGGTCCCGACCCCGCGACACCTCGGAAACCGCCCCTCGGGGCGGTTTTTTTATGTTCTGCCATGGACGGGCCGCCATGCGGAGAACGCAAGGCCGTTAGCGCAAACTGTCAGTGGTGCCGCACCGCAGCATCCCTATATGGTCAGTCAGGAAACAGGCAAACGGCCACCCAAAGGAGACTGACATGACCGCTTTCGCTTCCCTCCGCACGGCCCTCAAGAAACGCGCCGCCTATGCCCGCACCAAGCGCGAGCTGGCCAATCTTCCGCTTGACCTCGCCCTTGAGGACCTGGGCTTCTACACCGGTGATGCCGACAAGATCGCGCGCAAGGCCGTCTACGGCTGACGCTCTTCATGCTGGCAAATCGACGCGCTTGACCTCGGCGACTCCTGCCGTCGCCGGGGGGCGGTGCATGAAGGTGTTCCAGAGACCCGGCACGGCGCTGCCAACCCGCGCGATCAGCCCAGCCGGTCCTTGAGGGCGGTCTCCACGAGGGGCGAGACGAACTTGGACACGTCTCCGCCCAAGCGCGCGATTTCCTTGACCAGTTTCGAGGCAATGGCCTGGTGCTGGGCGTCAGCCATCAGGAAAACCGTCTCCACGCTATCATCGAGCGCCCGGTTCATGCCGACCATCTGGTATTCGTATTCGAAATCGGCCACCGCGCGCAGACCCCGGACGATGATCCCCGCCCCGACATCGTTGGCGCAGTCGATCAGAAGGTTCTCGAAGGGATGGGCAATGATCTCGACCCCGGTCTCCGCGGTGAGCGCGGCGCATTCCGACTCGATCATGGCCACGCGCTCTTCCAGCGTGAAAAGCGGACCCTTGTCGCGGTTGATGGCCACGCCGATGACCAGTCGATCAACCAGCGTGCAAGCCCGGCGGATGATGTCGACATGGCCCAGGGTAACTGGGTCGAAAGTGCCGGGGTAAAGGCCAGTGCGCATCGCGGGTCCTTTCGGGCTGCCGTTTCGCGGCGCACGCAACAATATTGCAACGGGGAATGCAAGCGGCTTTCGGAACGTGCAGAACGGGCCCTAGTGTTCCACGCCTGTCCCTTCCAGCGCATTCTTTTCCATCGACAGTTCGGCCAGGCGAGCCTTGACCACGTCCCCGATCGAGATCAGCCCGATCATCCGGTCCCCCTCGATGACCGGCATGTGGCGAAAGCGCCCCTCGGTCATGCGTGACAGCACCGCGTCGGAACTGTCCGCGGGGGTGCAGGTCACAGGATCGCGGGTCATGATGTCTTTCACGCTCTTTGACAGGCACTCGGGGCCCTGGCGGCCGATCTCGCGCACGATGTCGCGTTCCGAAAGGATGCCCATCGGCGTCCCGCCATCATCGTCGCTGATCACGATCGTCCCGATCCGACGGTCCGACATGATCGCCGCAGCCTCCTTGACATGGGCGTCGCTGTGCAGCGTCAGCACCCCTTCGACGGCCTTGGATGAAAGAATCTGTTGCACCAACATGGGCTATCCTTTGCGTCTTTTTACCCAGCGTCCCCGCAGGCACGCCGTCTGTCAAGCGACGAGACGCTCCAGCCGCGCCACCTCGGCCCGGATCCCGCCCGCCAGTGCCACGGCCAACCGGTTGAGCCGGTCCGACCGCCGGTCCGAGGCATGGCGCACCAGAAAGAAGCTGCGCGACAGGCTGATCTCGTCGACCAGGACCCGCACCAGCCCGGGCACGAAAGGCAGCGCGAAGTCATGCACGATCCCGACGCCACCCCCGGCCCGCAACAGCTGCGCCTGCACCGCAACCGAGTTCGAGGCCAGCTGCACGCCGTCACGGGCCAACTCGCCCAGGTAGTCCAGTTCCTTGTCGAAGATCATGTCGGGGATATAGCCTACCACGGGCCGCCCGGTCAGGTCGTCGCGGCTCGTGATCCGGCGCGCGGTGTCACGATGGGCGGCCAGATGCAATCCGTAGGCCGTGATGCGCTGCACGGTGAGCCGCCCCGCGGCGGGCGGCGAGACGGTGATCGCCATGTCGGCCTCGCGCCGTGACAGGTTGACGACCCGCGGCAGGGCCAGGATCTGGATCTCCAGGTCCGGGTTGTCCGCCTGCAGTGCCGCGCAGACCTGCGGCAGCACGTAGTTGGCACAGCCGTCGGGGGCGCCGATGCGGACCTGCCCGGTCAGGCCACCGCCCGCGCCCTGCCCCTCGTCTGCGGCCAGTGCCAGCGCCGCTTCGGCCTCGGTGGCGCGGTCACGCATCCGCGCGCCCTGGTCGGTCAGCGCGTAGCCCTGAGGGGATTTCACGAAAAGCGCCGCCCCGAGCTCGGCCTCCAGCCGGGCGATGCGGCGGCTGACCGTGGCCGGGTCCATCTTCAGCGTCGGCGCCGCCGCCGACAGGCCCTGCGCCCGGGCCACCGCCAGGAAGACCCGCATGTCGTCCCAGTTCCGCACGCCGCCCTCGCTTTGCATGATTACAAGATTGTTTTGCTGAATTCTCTCTTCTTCTGACAAAATTGCAAGAGTAGGTTGGGGATGACCACGTCACGGGAGGATACCATGGAAGAGATCGGTCATTACATTGACGGCGTGCGCGTCGCGGGGACCTCGGGCCGCTTCGCCGATGTCATGAACCCCGCCACCGGCGAGGTGCAGGCCAAGGTGGCGCTCGCCACCACGCGGGAGGTCGACGATGCCGTCGCCCGAGCCGCCACGGCGCAAGAGGCCTGGGCCAATGTGAACCCTCAGCGCCGCGCCCGCGTGATGATGAAGCTGGGCCAGCTCATCAACGAGAACATGGACGCGCTGGCCGAGGCTGTCAGCCGCGAACACGGCAAGACCCTGCCCGATGCACGCGGTGACGTGCAGCGCGGGCTGGAGGTCGTCGAGGTCTGCATGGGTGCGCCGCACATGCTCAAGGGCGAGTTCACCGACAACGGCGGCCCGGGCATCGACCTGCATTCCATGCGCCAGCCTCTGGGCGTGGTCGCGGGCATCACGCCCTTCAACTTCCCGGCCATGATCCCGCTGTGGAAACTGGCCGGCGCCATCGTCAGCGGCAACGCGATGATCCTGAAACCGTCCGAGCGGGTGCCCACCACCGCGCTCATGCTGGCCGAGCTGTGCAGCCAGGCGGGCGTGCCCGACGGCATCCTGCAGGTCGTCAACGGCGACAAGGAATCGGTCGACGCGCTGCTGGACAACGAAACCATCCAGGCGGTGGGCTTCGTCGGCTCCACGCCGATCGCGCATTACATCTACTCGCGCGCCAGCGCCAACGGCAAGCGCGCGCAGTGTTTCGGCGGTGCCAAGAACCACATGGTCATCATGCCAGATGCCGACCTCGACAAGGCCGCCGATGCGCTGGTCGGCGCCGGATACGGCGCGGCTGGCGAACGTTGCATGGCGATTTCCGTGGCCGTCCCGGTGGGCGAGGAGACCGCCGACCGCCTGACCGAAAAGCTGCTGCCGCGCATCGAGAAGCTCAAGGTCGGCCCCTACACCGCCGGAGAGGACGTGGACTATGGCCCCGTCATCACCGCCCAGGCGCGCGATCGTATCCTCGGGTTGATCGGGTCGGGCGTGGATGAAGGCGCCGATCTGCGCATCGACGGGCGCGACTTCTCGCTCCAGGGCTACGAGAACGGTTATTTCATCGGGCCATCGTTCTTCGACCGTGTCACCCCAGATATGGAGATCTACCGAGAGGAGATCTTCGGCCCGGTCCTTTGCCAGGTCCGCGCGGGCAGCTACGACGAGGCACTGGAGCTTGTCATGGACAACCCGTACGGCAACGGCACCGCGATCTACACCGCCGACGGCGACACGGCCCGCGACTATGCCCACCGGGTCAATGTCGGCATGGTCGGGGTGAATTTCCCGATCCCGGTGCCGCTGTCCTATCACACCTTCGGCGGCTGGAAGAAATCCGGCTTCGGCGACCTGAACCAGTATGGCCCCGACGCCTTCCGGTTCTACACGCGGACCAAGACCGTGACCTCGCGCTGGTTCTCGGGGATCAAGGACGGCGGCGAGTTCAACTTCAAGGCCATGGACTGACACCCCTCGGGGCGGCGGCGCGCCACCGCCCCGGCCCGTCCAGCGCTTGCCGTTTGCGCGCTGTCGCCACAAACTGGCAGGCAGGAAGATCCGCAACGACGGAGGGCCGGGATGGACGAGCCGGAATTCTCGATCGGCATCGAGGAGGAATATCTCCTCGTCGACAAGGAAACCATGGCACTGGCCGTGGTCCCGGAGGGGTTGATGGCCGATTGCGAGGCCGCGCTTGGCGGACAGGTTGCGCCCGAATACCTGCAATGCCAGATCGAGATCGGCACCAAGGTCTGCGCCACCGTGGCCGAGGCACGAGCGGACCTCACCCACCTGCGCCGCACGATCCGCGACTGTGCCGACAAATACGGCCTGACGCCCATTGCCGCCTCTTGCCACCCGCTGGCCGACTGGAAGGACCAGCACCACACCCACAAGCAACGCTATAACCAGTTGCGTGAGGACCTTGGCGGCGTCGTCCGGCGGATGCTGATTTGCGGGATGCACGTGCATGTCGGGCTGAACTCGAACCAGCTGCGTGCCGACCTGCTGGGCCAACTGTCCTATTTCCTGCCGCACCTGCTGGCCATGTCCACATCCTCGCCCTATTGGCAGGGACAGGATACCGGGCTGGCGTCTTACCGGCTGTCGATCTTCGACAACCTGCCGCGCACGGGACTGCCGCCGGCCGTGGACAGCTGGGACGAATACCAGCGCTCGGTCCAGGCGCTGGTGGACATCGGGGTCATCGAGGATGCCAGCAAGATCTGGTGGGACCTTCGCCCTTCGGCCCATTACCCCACGCTGGAGACCCGGATCTGCGATGTTTCGCCCCGGCTGAACCACGCGCTGGGGCTGGCTGCCCTGATCCAGGCGCTGACCCGCCTGCTGTGGCGACTGCGGGTGCGCAACCAGCGCTGGCGGCGCTACGACAATTTCCTGGTTCAGGAAAACCGCTGGCGGGCACAACGCTACGGCACCACCGACGGGCTGATCGACTTCGGCCGGGGCGAGATCGTGCCCTACCAGGAGCTTTTCGAGGAGTTGGTGGACCTGGTCGAATCGGACGCGGGCGTTCTGCAATGCTGTGACGAGATCAACGCCCTGCGCGAGATAATGACAACAGGCACCAGCGCCGAACGCCAGCGCGCCGCCGCCCGGGACGCCCGGGACGCGGGCGCCGACAGCGAGGGTCAGATGCGTGCCGTGGTGCGCCACCTGATCGAGGAATTCAGCGCCGACCTGTAAGCGCGCACGGCCGCCCGGGAGAGGCTGATCAGGACCGGTGCCATCACCACGAGCCGGCCTGTCGTCCCCGGCGCGGCCAGTTTCGACATCGACGCGGGACTGGCGCGGGTCGAACGGGCCCCGGCCATGGCGCCGGCCCGCGTCTCGTGATGCGATGACTTGCACGGGGCGCGATTCGCCCGATGCCTTGCATACCGACCGGTCGTCAGGCGGCAATCCGACCGATCGTTGACCTGACAGACGAGAGGACCGGCACCGATGGATTTCGCCATGGCCAAAGGACAAGGGACCATGGTCGACATGGGCCCGGCCATCGGGATCGACAGGATCGCATCCCCTTACGGCAACCGGGAGGCGGCCGGCCGCGCTGGATGCCGGATAGGAGAGCACGACCGATGGCCTTGTCCGGCAGAGGCTGGTGACAACCGGCCCTCGTCGTGATCTTGAAGGCCGGCATGAGGACGAGGCGATGAGCGAGACGAAGATCCGGGAAGAGGGCCGTGCGGGCCGCATCACCCTGACCCGCCCGCGGGCGTTGAATGCGCTGACCCATGACATGGTGCTGGACATCGAGGCGGCGCTGGACCGCTGGCGCGAACGGCGCGGGCTCGACCTGGTGTTGATAGATGCCGAGGGCGACCGGGCCTTTTGCGCGGGCGGCGACATCCAGCGCATGTACGAGACGGGCCGCGCCGGAGATCTCGACTACGGCCGCCGGTTCTGGCGTGACGAATACCGGATGAACGCCAAGCTGGCAGAGTTCCCCAAACCGGTCGTCACCTTCTTGCAGGGCTATACCATGGGCGGCGGCGTCGGTGTCGGATGTCACGCCACGCACCGGGTCGTCTGCGAGACCAGCAAGCTGGCCATGCCCGAGGTGAGCATCGGGTTGATCCCGGACGTGGGCGGCTCTTTGCTTCTGGCCCGCGCGCCGGGACGGTTGGGAGAATTCCTCGGGCTGACGGCGCACCGGATGACGGCAGGCGACGCGATCCATGCCGGGTTCGCCGACCACTTCGTCCCGCGCGAGGGCTGGCCGGCGCTGACGGCCGAGCTTTGCGGCACCGGCGATGCGTCAGCGGTGGCGCGCGCCGCCCAACCAGCCCCGAAAAGCGCCCTGGCCGGCTGGCAGGCCCGTATCGGCCCTTGTTTCGCGGGCGAGACCCTGGACGAGATCATGGGCGCCCTGCCCGATCCCGCGCCCGAGCCGCTGGACCGGGCGGGGTCGGACATGGCGGGCCATTCCCCGCTGGCCATGGCCTGCGCCCTGCGGATCATCCGAACCGTGCGCGAAACGGGCGGCATCCGCACCGCGCTGGAGCATGAATACCGCTACACCGCCCGCTCGATGTCGCGCGGCGATTTCCTCGAGGGCATCCGCGCCGCCATCATGGACCGCGACGGCGCCCCGCGCTGGCGGCACGAAACCTGGCGCGACATACCAGAGGGGGATATCCTGGCCATGACCGCGCCGATAACCGATCACCCGCTGCAATTCTGACCACCGGGGGAGAGACGCCATGAAGATCGGTTCCCCGGATTGGGAAACATGGGTGCGCCCATGGTCGACAAGCCGGTCGAGGCGGCCAAGACCGCGCGCGGCAGAGGGGGGGGCACGTGCAGCTTCTCAGGGCCGGCGGCGGCCCGGCGCGCGACCTTTCAGCCATGGTGCCCCCGGCCCGAGAAATCCTGGTCGAATTGATCCAAATCATGCACGACGGATGGCATTTTCCGTTAACCTGCTCCACAGATGAACCTTATCGGAGGAACCGACATGCTTAAAAAGAACATGGGTCAGACCGACCGTGCCATTCGCGCCATCCTGGGCGCCTTGCTGATCTTCCTGGCCTTCACGTCACTCGGCGGCGCATGGGCCTGGATCAGCGGGATCGTGGGTGCCGTGTTGCTGGCGACGGCGGCCATGGGATCCTGCCCGCCCTATGCGCTGCTGGGTATCAACACCTGCAAGACGAAAAGCTGAAGAGAGGGGGCGCATGGGCGCCCCTTACTCCGTCCAGATGATGGCCACGTAATCGCGGGTTTCGCGGTAGGGCGGAATGCCGCCGTGGCGGCGGACCGCCTCGGGTCCCGCGTTGTAGGCGGCCAGCGCAAGCGGCCAGCTGCGGAAGGTCTCGAACTGGGCACGCAGGTAACGCGCGCCGCCATCGAGGTTCTGTTGCGGGTCCCAGGCATCGCGCACCCCAAGCTTGCGCGCCGTGGCAGGCATGAGTTGGGCCAGCCCCATGGCCCCGGCGTGGGACTGCGCGCGGCGGTTCCAGCCTGATTCCTGCTGCACCAGCCGCAGGAAGAGCCCCTCGGGGATGTCGTGGCGCCGCGCTGCGTCGCGCGCCAGGTCAAGCAGGGGCCCACGGTAATCGCCACGATAGACCGGCCCGGTGCCGGGCTGACCCGGCACAACCACCTGTGGCGGGCGCAGCCGCACCGAATTCGAATACTGCGCCGCCGCGCGCCCTTCGAGCACCTCGAGTTGCGATCCAAGCAAGGCGGCGCGATTGCGCGTTGACATGCTTTCGGCCATGGCTGCCCATGACACGCTGCCCACGAGAACCACGCCGAGGCTGACCCTGACCGCCGTCATCGTTAAAATCCTCCGCACCACGCCACCAGAAGCTAGCCGCTCGGCGGCATGGATTCCAGCCCGCCGCGCCCGGGCACGCTTCAGCGCGGCGATATTCTACTTTCATTAACCATTCTGGGATGGTGTAACAGCGCACGAGCACGACTGGGATTCTGACAGCAAGGGAGGTCGCCATGGCCGGATCCGTCAACAAGGTCATTCTGATCGGCAACCTGGGGCGCGACCCGGAAACGCGCACCTTCCAGAACGGCGGCAAGGTCTGCAACCTGCGCATCGCCACCTCGGAAAACTGGAAAGACCGCAACACCGGTGAACGCCGCGAGAAGACGGAGTGGCACTCGGTCGCGATCTTCTCGGAGCCACTGGCCAACGTGGCCGAGCGTTATCTCAAGAAGGGATCCAAGGTCTACATCGAAGGCCAGCTGGAAACCCGCAAGTGGCAGGACCAGAACGGCCAGGACCGCTATTCCACCGAGGTTGTGCTGCGCCCCTACCGCAGCGAACTGACCATGCTGGACGGCCGCGGCGAAGGCGGCGGCTCTGGTGGCGGCTACATGTCCGACCAGTCGGGTGGCGGCTACGGCGGTGGCGGGGGCGGCTATGACAGCGGCCCGTCCAGCCCCGCGGGCGGCGGCGACATGGACGACGAGATCCCGTTCTAAGGATTGGAAATGGGCGCCCTGCCCCCGGAACTTAAGATCCTGATCCTGAATGCGGCGGCGCTGGCCGTGGCCTACCTGGGCATCTATCCCAGCATGGCCCGTATCACCCTGCGTCGCCTGCTGCGGCAGGACGTGGCGCTGTCGGTGGTGCTTCTGGTGGTGGTCGGGGTGATGTTCGCCGGCAGCGGAACGCGCTTTTCGCTTCTGCTGTTCGAGACCAACTGGTGGGTCTTCACCCTGCTGACGGCCATGGTCATGGAATGGCCGCTGTTCCTGTGGTTCTGCCGACGCCACGGGATCGATCCCTTTTCCGAGGACGCCTGGGACGACGACAGCGACTAGCCCGCGTCCGCCAGCACCTGCGCGACGACCTCTCGCGGCACGTCCGCGGTGACGAAGGCATCGCCGATGCCCCGCACCATGACAAAGCGCAACTGACCGTCCACGACCTTCTTGTCCTGGCCCATCAGGTCGACCAGGGCCAGCGGGCCCGGCAGGTCGCCGGGGATATCGGCCAGGTCCGTCTTCATGCCCATGGCGGCCAGGTGGGCGCGCAGGCGGCTCGGGTCCTCCTGCGCGCACAGGCCCAGCCTTGCGGAGGTCTCGAAGGCAAGCACACAGCCGATCGCCACCCCTTCGCCATGCAGCAGCCGGTCGGAATAGCCCGTCGCCGCCTCCAGCGCGTGGCAGAAGGTATGGCCCAGGTTCAGCAGCGCGCGGTCGCCTTGCTCGGTCTCGTCGCGCATGACGATGTCGGCCTTCATCTGGACAGAGCGTTTCACCGCGTGGATCAGGGCCGAATCATCGTCGCGCAGGCGCGGGCCGTTGTCCTCGAGCCAGGCAAAGAAATCCGCGTCGCCGAGAAGCCCGTATTTGACCACCTCGCCGTAACCCGACAGAAAGTCGCGCGCGGGCATGGTGGCCAGCGCCGAGGTATCTGCCAGCACCAGCGCAGGCTGGTGGAAGGCTCCGACCAGGTTCTTGCCCTGGGGCGTGTTGATGCCCGTCTTGCCACCCACCGAACTGTCCACCTGTGCCAGAAGCGAGGTCGGCACCTGGACGAACCGCACCCCGCGGCGCACCACGGCAGCGGCGAAACCCACCAGGTCGCCGATCACCCCGCCGCCCAGGGCCATGACGATATCGCCGCGCTCGACCTGGCGGTCGAGCAGCCATTCGACGGTGCGGGTGAACTGCGGCCAGCCCTTCGTGGCCTCGCCCGGCGGCAGGATCAGCGCGGCGCTTTCGATACCTTCGCCGCGCAGGGCGTCTTGCACCGGCGCAAGATGCAGCCCGGCCACCGTTTCCTCGGTCACGATCGCCACGCGCGGCCGGTGCAGCAGCGGCGCGATCTCGGCCGCGGCCCGCGCGATCAGCCCGGGTCCGATGCGCACGTCATAGGCCCGGCCGGGCAGGTCCACGTGAACGGTATCAACTGTCATCGGGTATCTCCAGGATATCGGGGCGGTCGGCCAGGATGGCGATCACGCGCTCGGTCATGGCGTCGATGGACAGGCCCGGCTCTGCGCGCGCGCGCAATTCGGCCTGCGCGTAGATCGGCGCGCGGTCCTCCAGCAGGCGGGCCAGGGTCATCTTGGGGTCCGGAGTGCGCAGCAGCGGCCGGGTGTCCTTGTGGCGCACCCGGTCCCACAGAAGGTCCAGGTCCGCGTCGAGCCAGATCGCAACGCCATGCTCCGCGATGGCCTGCCGGTTGCGGTCGGCCAGGAAAGCCCCGCCACCGGTGGACAGCACGCAGGGTTCGCCCCGCAGCAGGCGGGCGATGACCTCGGCCTCGCGGGCGCGAAAGAAGGCCTCGCCATCGCGGGCGAATATCTCCGGGATGGTGGCATTGGCGGCGGTCTCGATCTCGGCATCCGAATCGACGAAAGCCACGCCAAGCCGCGCGGCCAGAGTGCGCCCTATGGCCGACTTGCCGCAACCCATCATGCCCACGAGAACCACTGTGCAATGAAGCCGCGGCCGCCCCGTCTCCTGCCTGTCCCCTGTGTTGACGCTCACGCCTGGTCCGTCTCCGTTGTCCTGTCCCGCCCGGTGATCGGCACCGCCTCGCCGGTTGGTGAGATTTCCAATTCCATGACGTGAAATTCGTTTGAAGGCCATATATAACTCCGCAGAGAGGGTGACGAAACCGCCCTCTCCTCCTCGGGCCGGGCCCGCAATGGTCGAAACGGGGGGACGGCATTGGGGCAGAACCGAAAGAATGGGGCAAGGGCATGTTGTGGCGGCTGATCAAGGCGGTGCTGGTATTGACGGTTTTCGCGGCACTGGCACTGATCGCCTATGCCTACGTCGGGCCGATCTTCTTTGCCGAGGATTTCGCACCCCCGGTCGAACAGGTAACGCAGCCCGTAACGCTCGAGGTGGAGTAGCGGTGAAACGGCTTTCAGTGCCAGGACTCGCGATTGGACTGGCCGCCTCGCTGGCCGGCGCGGCGGCCTTGGCCCAGCCGGACGAGCAAGCGGACATGCGCCCGCTCTCGGCCATCGACTGGCTGTCGGAAAGCGTGCGCATCCCCAGCCCGGGCCCGCGGGACGGCCCGATGCCGCATCCGCCCGAGGACCCGGTCGCCGACAGCGCAACGATCCCGGATGTCTCGGTGCGTCCGCTGGACGCGCCCTCGCCCGACCGGGTCGGCCTGATGTCGCCGGCCACGACCGGCCTGCCCGCAACGCTCTGGGCCGGAAGCGAGGCCGAGACGCTTGTGACGCTCATCCGTGCCGAACAGGTCGAAACCCTGCCCCCCCTGCGCGACCTGCTGGTGCGACTGATCCTGACCGAGGCCGACCCGCCCGCGGATGCCGGCCCCGAGGGCGCGCTGTTCCTGGCGCGGGTGGACACGCTTCTGGACATTGGCGCGCTGGACCCCGCGCAGGCCATGCTCGAAGCCGCCGATCCCGACACGCCAGCGCTGTTCAGGCGCTGGTTCGATGTTTCGCTTCTGACCGGGACCGAGCGGCGCGCCTGCGAGATGATGCAGGACAAGCCCGGCATCGCGCCCACCCCCGCCGCGCGCATCTTCTGCCTGGCCCGCGCCGGGGACTGGTCCGCGGCGGCCCTGACCCTGAACAGCGCCGAGGCGCTGGGCGACATCGACCCCGAGACAGCCGACCTCATGGCGTGGTTCCTCGACCCCGAACTCTTCGCGGGCGAGACGCCACCGCGCCCGGACCGGGTCACGCCGCTGATCCTGCGCATCCGGGAGGCCGTAGGCGAGCGGATGTCGACGACCGGCCTGCCGCGCGCCTTTGCCCATTCGGACCTGCGCGACACGGTCGGCTGGAAATCCCAGATCGAGGCGGGCGAACGGCTGCTGCGCACGGGCGCGATCTCGCCCACGGTGTTGCTGAACCTCTATACCCGGCGGGCGCCCTCGGCCTCGGGCGGGGTCTGGGAACGCGCGCGCGCGGTGCAACGACTGGAGACCGCACTTTCGGCAAGGGAGGCCGAGACCGCCTCCGAGGCTCTGCTGGCGGCCTGGGAAAGGCTGACCGGGGCGGGCACGCAGGCGGTGCTGGTGAACGGTTTCGCCGACCGGCTGTCGCAAGGCAGCCTGACCCCGCGCGCCACCGGGCTGCGCTACCGTGTGCTGATGCTGACCGACGACTACGAGACCCACGCGCTGGACCTGGCCGCGCCCGAGGGCACCGCGTTGCTCTCGGCCGTGGCCCGCGGCCGGGTGGACCGCGAAACGCCCGTGCCCCGCGCCGCCGAACCGATCCGCACCGCCTTCGCGGCCCCCCGGCCGGACGACCGGCTGGTCGCAATGGCCGACCAGGACAGGCTGGGCGAGGCCATTCTTCGCACCATCGCCACCGTCCAGCAGGGGCTGGAGGGCGATCCGGCGGCCTTGGCCGAGGGGCTCGCGACCCTGCGCGCCCTGGGGCTGGAGGACATCGCCCGGCGCACCGCGCTGCACCACCTGATCCTGTCGGGGACATGAGCGCCGCCGACCAGCCGCGGGCCCACTGGCTACAGGCCTTCCTGGAAGCGCAGGCGGCGGAACTGGACGCCGCCGAGAACACCCTGTCGGCCTATGCCCGCGACCTGCGCGCCTTCGGGGACTGGCTGGGCGCGCGCGGCGCGCATTTCGCCACCGCCACCCGGGCGCAGGTCGAGGATTACCTCGTCGCCTGCGAGGCAGAGGGACTGGCCCCCGCCACACGCGCCCGGCGGCTGTCGGCGATCAAGCAACTGTTCCGCTTTGCCTTCGACGAGGGCTGGCGCCCCGACAACCCGGCCATCCAGATCGCCGGGCCGGGCCGCGCCCGGCACCTGCCCAAGACCCTGAGCCACGCCGAGGTCAACGCGCTTCTGGACGCCGCCCGCACCAGCGCCCGGGACCGCACGCGCAATACCTGCCTGATGGAACTGCTCTATGCCACCGGCATGCGGGTATCGGAACTGGTCGCCCTGCCCGTCTCGGCCGCGCGTGGCGACCCCCGGATGCTGCTGGTGCGCGGAAAGGGCGACAAGGATCGCATGGTGCCGTTGTCGCAGCCCGCTCGCAGCGCGCTTGCCGCCTGGCTGGCCGAACGGGATGCCGCCGAGGACGCGGCCGCGGCCAGGCGCAAGCCGCGCTCGCCCTATCTTTTTCCGTCACGCGGCAAGGCCGGCCACCTGACCCGTCAGAGCTTTCACGGGTTGATCAAGACCTGGGCCGCCCAGGCGGGCATCCGCACCGAGTTGGTCAGTCCGCACACCTTGCGCCACGCCTTCGCCACGCACCTGCTGGCCGGCGGCGCCGACCTGCGGGCGATACAGACCCTTCTGGGTCACGCCGACCTGGGCACCACCGAGATCTACACCCATGTCCTGGAGGACCGCCTTCGTGCGCTGGTTCTTGACCACCACCCCTTGGCCAGCGATCCGCCCGGGGACGCTTGAAGCCGCGTCCCCGCGGCCGCATAACGGGTCAATGCAACGGAACACTG
>Ga0209931_1000143_pt1 | contig 39668 bp, 46 predicted proteins | sample SalPonR1_B_D1_MG_FD_185697 | JGI IMG/M metagenome (GOLD analysis project Ga0209931, IMG submission 185697) | Salt pond soil microbial communities from South San Francisco under conditions of wetland restoration - Salt Pond MetaG R1_B_D1_MG... ...
ACTCCCCGAGATAATGAAAAATTGATGTATCATTGAGATTATATTGATAACAGCTTTTTGATTGAACATTAACACAAGAAGAAAGACAAACAAGAAGAAAAAGAATAGATATTCCAAACATGACTGATATGAAAATTGATTTTGAATATGACGACATGTTGGTTGATTCATCCACTTCATCTGGTCCACCCCTCAAACCAACTTATTTAGGTCAAGCTCAAGGACTAATGACGGCACGTCGATTACGTCAATTGGCAGGTTCATGTGGTAATTTTTGCAATGTATTTATCAAAAAGGGTAAATATGGTTGTTGTACAAGTTGCAAAAAGAAAATCAACACGTGGTTGAACAAAACCAGACAGAATGGCCTCAATTTGCGAGGCCAGACTGGTGTCAAGGTGTTGGTAGATTCTCTGAACATCTTCCGTACCATCCTTAGAATCAAGGAAAATCCGAAAGATCAATTGACATTGGATCAATGGGCAGACTTGTTTACGACTGTTCGGGATGAATTGAAGATGATTTTCCCGAGTGAAAACGCAAAGATTTTTTGGTTTTTCCGTAGTGGTTTTGGTGGTTGGTTTACGGATGCTGTAAGAGAAGTCGCTCAGCCTATTTTGACTAGTCAGGATCAAATCGATCAGATCTTGGTTCAAGAGAACAGAGGTCAACGATTAGATTGTGATGACATCACGATGCTCAAAACAGCTGGTTTGTTAGGTTTGGACAAAGTGGTGATGGTAACCAATGACATGTTCACCGAGTACGTTTATCCTGAGGTATTAGGAAATATGACCTCAGTGACTGTTAACCAGGTTCAGAATGCATGTGTTAATGGCGCGTTTCTAGGCTCTGCCAGCGACGTGTTTGACTATATGTTAACTGATTGCCCGTTGGTAAGTACATAGGTGAAATGTAGTGGTGACCATAGTGAGATGAGAACTCACAAAACTTTGGTAACCAAGGTGAGATGAGAACTCACAAAACTTTGGTAACCAAGGTGAGATGAGAACTCACAAAACTTAGGTATGTATATATATAAAATAATTGATTTGTTTTTATTAATTTATTGGTTAGTTTTTAATGAATCATTATGTAATATTTGATATTCGGAAACTTTTGAGTTCCGAATATATTATTGAATGTCAAATGGTGATCAATAGGAAAATTGAAAAGAATATGAATTCTGAAATAGAAAACCTTGAGGTAAAAATTGAAAAAATACATGAGGAAAAACTTCATAATAAGAATATTATATTAAGTAAAATTAATTCCTTGATAAGTGAAAATGATAGAGTTTTTAAAGAATATCAAATGAAGGAAATTAAAATAATATATAAATTAGATGACTTATATAAAAGAACCCTTTCGTATAATTCGAAAACAAAAATTCGTAATCTCAAAAAGCAAATTCCTGATTCTGATGACATCAAGGGAGCTTATATAGACCGACCTAAAGAAATATCTGGGTATGAATTAGAATTGTATGAAATTAGAAGAGAACTGGATGAAATTTCTAAAAAGAATGAAAGATATAATAAATTAAGGTTTTTAACAAAAAATTTTTAAAGGTAAAAAGTTATAAAATAATAAATTAAATTACTTTGTTTATTATTATTCAAAAGAAACAAAGTAATTTTATTATTATTCAAAAGAAACAAAGTAATTTTATTATTATTCAAAAGGTACAAAGTTATTTATTATTTATTTATTATTTTATTTATTATTTATTTATTTATTATTTATTTATTATTTATTATTTATTATTTTATTTATTATTTATTATTTATTATTTATTATTTATTATTTATTTATTATTATTATTCAAAAGGAACAAAGTTATTTTATAATTTAATAACTTTGTTTATTAATTTAGAAATTGAACTCGAAGTCTAGATTTTGACAAGCATCATTTATTGTTGTATTGCTTACAGATACTCGTGTATCATCTCTCTGGGATTGACGAATAGATTTTGGTGTGTAGACTTTTTCGGCTGACATAATACCTTCTTCATCTAACATTACGTTAAATGCGTTAGTACCAGCTTTATAGAATTGTCCGAACATGATATTAGGACTAACACCAGTAATAGGATCATATTCACTAAAAATGGCTGCATTAGTGATTTGAGTGGTAGTTTCTTCAAATGTTGCCCGTGACCAAGGGCCTGTATCTGTTTTATTCATACCATATCTATCTGCAGAAACTAAATAACCGTGGGCAGTCATCATATTAGCTAGCAATGCAACATGACGAGGATTCATGCCAACTCCACCATCTCGGAGGACACCAAGAATTTCATCAATAATTGTTTGTCGGGCGGCCTCAATACCTAAAGTATGTAAAACTTGATGAATATCATTACTAGTGGTTAATTCAGGAATAGTATTTCTGAGTGCCATTAGATCATGTAAATTGGTACCATCAGTTAAAATGATATATTGTTGACTATAAGGGTTAATAATTTCATTTTCAGGATTCCCCTTAAACTTATATTTTTTGAAATTTTTGTCATCTTTCGAAACATATTCACCCTCCACTATCAAATCTTTATCCATATAATCTACATCACCACCTGTTATATTTGTAACTCCTTTTACTTGGGCTGTAATAAGTTTTTTACTTACATCTTTGATCATTTTGATTGGTCTGACAGTATCTTCAGGCATGTCAACTCGAACACGGAGGACAACTTCTTTTTGGTTGGAACCGGAGTGTTTGAGTTGAATAGTAACATCATTAGGTAATTTAATTTTTTCTAATTTTTCTAAGGTTTGATCCAAATCTATATTCCGAATTTTTTCTGAATTTAAAACATAACGTAGGACCCAAGGAGAGTCTATAGTTTCTTGATTTGGGTCAAATTCATCAAATTCGGCTAATTCTTTTAACCATTTGCGATCATCTAAACGGACAGTATTACTATCTTGATTAGGATCGAAAAGGATTTCGTATTTATCAGTTAATAGATCATTAAAAGTAGTATATTGAATCACATCTAAGATATCTTGTGCTTGACCTAATGCTTTGATATGATCTTCTTGATTTATCATACTTGAATCTAATATAATTGTATTTGAAGGGGTCTTTGGATGTGCTGTCAAGGCAAAAATTTCCTTTAGACGAGGCACATCACTAGTCAATTTAGAACGACGACCAATACCGGATTTATGAAATTGATCTAAAGTCAATTGAGTCATAGGTTCACCGATACTTTGGGCAGCGATACAACCGACCATTTCTCCAGGATTCAATAAACCATCTAAAAAGAGTTGTTTAACTCGAAGAAGCATTAAGTCTAATGCAGTACGATTAAATTTATAATCACGAATTAATCTCTTACTTGACATATAACTACGTACTAAAAAGATAAAGAAACGTGTACACACTTCATTAACTTCAGGTGCATGAGACACTTTAATATCCTGAATTAGCGCTCGTACCTTATCGATAACTTCGACGGGATTGAGATCAGCTAATGGATATCGTTCTAAATGACAAGTATGTTTGATCCATTCCAAGAGTCTAGGGAAATTGACGGGACTATAAATATCAGGCTGAGATTGATTATTGAACATTTGAATTAAAATCTGTCGATCTTGATGAATTTGTTGGACTTCTTCATCTAATGTTTCTTGATGATAATCTGTCTCAATAAATTCTTGATAAGACTCGGGAGTTAAATAGTTTTGCATTAAACCTTCTGGAAATACATATTTTTCTGTCAATTGTAAGCTATTCATTACTAAATAGTCAAAACGTTGTACTTCTAATTTGCATCCATCAAAACCATCCCCTCCGTAAACATAACTCACCATGAAATTATTCGCATTCCGAACTGTGTTATCATATTTCATTTGTAGATCTTCCATCACCTTCATCAGTTTACGTTGAGCATAACCTGTTGTCGCTGTCTTAATTGCAGTCGAAATGACACCAATGCGACCAGCCATAGCATGAAGGAAATATTCAGCGGGATTTAATCCATCAAGGAAGTTTCCAGAGATAAATCCATGAGCTTCAGGGGAGAGATCATCTTTAGGATAATGTGGTAATGTGCGACGTTGATAGCCTTCATTAATACGTTTACCATCGATCATTTGTTGTCCAAGTAGACTACTAATTTGTACAACATTAGCCTTAGATCCTTTGGAACCGGAAGTCACAGTAGAGTGAACTCGATTAGTGAGTGGATCAAGAGAATCAAAACTGATTTTTTGTGCTTGACTAGTAGTTCCTTGAAGTAATTTAACCATTTGGTTTTCAAATTCTTCTTGAATACTGGTTGTTGAAAGTGTCGGTTTAAAAGTTCCACGATGTACTTCAGCTATTGTTTCCTTAGCCGTTTGATAAGCTTTATTAGTTAGTACTTGAATTTCTTCGGTGATTTCAGGTTTTAGATTAAAATCGGTAATTCCAATGCTAAAACCATCCATCAAGAGCCACTGAACAGTGAGATTCATCATATTATCGAAGAAGTGTCGAGTGGTTTCGGGACCGAAATCCTTCCAGATGCAGTGAATAATTTTACTGATCTTACCCCCGACAGATTCTTTTGAGAGGACACCTTTTTCAAAATTACCGTGGACAATGGCTAAATTAGAGTTTTTATTACGAAATGTGAATTCAGGGAGGATTGTGGTTAATAGTGTTTGAGCTTTCCATTTTGGATTTAAAGGATCTGTATTATCATCTGGAACAGGAAGCGTTCCTGAATATGTTGACGTCCAGTTCAGAAGTTTCATTGTTTGCCCTAAATCTACCATATGATCCGCCATGGTCCAGCGATAGGAGCCAAGCATGGCATCCTGTACTAAACCCATAACGGGACGGCTAGATTGGGGACTAATAATTTGTGTAGGAACAGAAGTGAGTACTTTAAGTTCTGCCACGGACTGATAGGACCGTGGAAGATGTAAATTCATTTCATCGCCGTCGAACGGCTTATCTTTCACCTTTCGATGAAAGCCGGACTATATCTTAAGCCAACTCGAGGATAACTAATCCCCTCCGGGATGCATTTTGAGCATCTTGCATTGACCGATTACCATTTAGTCTCTGAACCTTCTCCATAATCTAGTTATTACGATCTTAGGAGCTTGGCTGCTGATTATCCATTTTTAGGCATTGTATAATACCCTATCTTCAACATTTTGACCATATCCGACGCAATTAACGTGGCCCCTTAAAGAGTTTCCCCTGAAAGGTTGGTAGTTGAAGCTTTAGGAACTTCCAGCAATTTGGCAATCTCGCCAAAAAGATTTTTGACTAGGTGATTATATCTATGGGAATATTTACACTGTTTATCTTGGATGGTTTATATTCCTACCATCAAGCAGTCACCTGTTACTGACCTCGACATTGTTGATCAGCATTATAAGGGGTAGTATCAGAAATGGGGAGGCGAAATGTATCATGTGGTAATATTTTAGCACGATGTGCCATCATACTCATTTTATGCAAACTCGGCTGCCGATTAAAAAATACCCAGTCATCGTCCATTAAATGACGATATACTATATCCCCTGGACGTAAACGAATTGTAGTTCTATCCTCAACATATTTTAAATTTATCAAATATGTTCTATTTCCTCCTCCTTTATTCCCTCCTAAACCACGTTTTCGACGAATTTCATTAGCACCAGGATAATTAGATGGTCCATTTTGAACTAAACGAAACAATACCGAGATATTATACTCAGTTACCACTTCTTTATAATTCAATATCATTGCCACCCTCTTTGGTACTCCTAATTGTTCTATACTTATGTTGGGATCTGGTGTAATTACACTGCGAGCTGTATAATCTACACGTTTACCCATTAAATTACTACGAATACGACCTTTCTTAGCTTTGATACGAGATCTAAGTGTTTTGAGAGGTCGACCAGATCGATTAGTAATTTTATCGATACTTGGTTGTTCATTATCAATATAAGCAGCAATATGAAGTTGGAGATAATTCCACATTTCCACTATCTTATTTTCTTTCGCCTCCGGATTGTTTATTAACTTCTGTAATTTCTCACTTTGCTTTATTATATCATTTAATATACTCGTCAAATCATCTTCCGATGATTGACCATTCTCCATATGCACCGATGGGCGCATAGTAGGTGGTGGAATAGGCATAACTTCCCAAATCATCCATGCAGGACGTGAAAATTCAGGGTCAAAACCCATCAAACGAATATCTTCCTCAGAAATTTTTTTCAAAATGTAATGAATTACTTCCGTATTAAATGTTATTGCCTCACTCGTTATATTCCCTTCTTTATCCACCTTGTTCATTGATTGACCATCCATTGTAATATCAACAGTTTTTTCAACAGTTACACCTTCTACATTTTTTTCTTTTACTTTACCTACATTAGCTACAATTTGAGCAACTCGTGACTTATCTTTTCCTTTAGAAAATTTAGGTTGAATTGCTTTACAATTATAACATTCGATTTTCTTAGAATTCTTATGTTGTTTTACCAACCATTTAAAACGTTTCTTTCCTTTCTTGTTCTTAAGAGCAATCATAGTAGTTTCATCGGTTTTATCAATAAGTAAATGAGAACATTTATAACAAATCTGATTAAGAATGTTTATAATCGTATCATAATACTTTATTTGTATTATTGGCTTCGGCAATTCATGATGTCCAAAATTCCCTGGGTCAAATCTTGCATCCAAATACGATACCTTATTGATTTCACCCTTATCTCTCGGACCTAAACGACCATCTAAGAGGGTCGAATCAAGTGAATCTTGAGAAATAGGCTTAGAAATTTCAGCCACTGACATGGCTCGAATTCTCTCCGGACTCAGAATGCCAAAACGCACCCCTATTACCGGTCTTACTTGGTCAGTATAATCGATGTCTTCCGCCAATGACATTATTATATATCAAATGCAGAATTTTTATTATATAAATTTATTTTTTTCCAAAAAAAATCAATATTTTATTAACTTTCACGCTATCTTTAAATTTATACTCTTTTCCTACCTTTTACCAAAGTATGGAATTTTACTATCAAATAAAGCCTAACTTCTTAAAAGCTAAATACCTTTAACCTATTGCTAATTTGATAATGAAATATCTTCATTTTTATCAATTCTTCAATACGTCTTTCCGAATGTTTATTTATGTATATTTCATAAAAATATTTATATTCCTTTTCATGATATACTATATAATACCATCTTAATTCCTCTTCCGACATCTCTAATGCTTCTTTTACAGTCGGAATTGGTTTACTATTACATTGTATCTCATCTGGGTCTATATAAATCAATTCTGAATTTTTCTGCCAAATATTAGGGTGATCATCAGACTCGGACATAGAATACATTCTTTTAATTTCACCTAGAGACTTATAAAATTTACTAATAACTTGTTGATGAGTACAAATCTCCCTATTAATTACATAAAAATAAAATGCCTTATCTCGCAATATTTCATAAACCCACTCTACACTCTCTATTTTTTGATTTAATTCATAAGGTGTTCCTTCAAATACCACTAGATCATAATATTTTTTATGTTTTTCATACCATTCCAGAGCCCCAGGTTCGCCAAAAAATAAAAAAAAATGAGGACATATAAAATCCTGATTCTTTTCCACAATCGTGCAAAATGGATTAAGTATTTAATTCATAATCTGTAGGCCCACTTCCTGGATATAATTCAGCTAATTTTTTATAATACCATTTAAGATATTTATTGTTATTTTTGGTTAGATGATAATGGGATGATCCTACTAAAAGAACCCTCTTTTTTACACCTTGATCCATTTAGCATAGGATTAATTAATAAAAATTGAACAAATCAATTTTTTATTTACCTTACTAACCCCCCAATTATTTTTAGTTATATTCTAGGGTAAGATTACATATATTATTACTTTTATTAATGAACATTTATATCGCAAGAGATTTAGCTGATCATATTTTAACTAGTCATTTAGTTGTCTTTCGAAATATTATCAAATGTTATGGAAGAAATAGACCATCTAACTTTCCTTATTATCCATGTAGTATTTCTGAATCTGATCAACTTAAAATTATCGTTAACATACACCTCATGTCAAATCATGTTCTTCCTAAATATATTAACTTCATCTTTCAACTTTTCCGTTACGACCCCATTCTAGCTTTTACTCTGGAATATTATGATATATACCAAAAGGTTCCTCCCTTATGGATATCTTATAAATATCCTAAGGAATATGCAAAAGCTAAGAGTTATTTAGGAATGAAATAGGGATAAATAAAGGTGGATTTTTTAATTTTTTTTTGATTTTCCGCTGAAGAAAAAAATATTATAGACTTGTCTAAAATATATTAAAAAAATCCTCTATTGAGATTAACTATAGCATCACATGAGCAACCATCATTTAGACGTACCTAGCGATGAGGAATTGAAAGAATACTATTCAGCTTATTTTAAAACGGAAAAAACCACTGACATTAAAACCATTTTCGATTCCATGAAAGAATTACTCGTTGATGTCAACATCGTTTTCACACCTGAAGGACTCATGATCAAAGAAATTGACACATATGATTCTGTTATGGTTTACCTTTTTCTTGATCATCTTACTTTTTATTATTGTCCGGAAACTCTCAAAATTGGTATTAATATCCCCGATTTTTCTAGATTACTCAAAAATATCGGTAATAGTAACACCGTTTGCATTAACATCGACAAAGAATCTGGCCAAACTGTCCTCAATATGGAAGTTGATAATGGTGATCCTAATCAATTAAGAGCATGGTCAATTAACCTAATGGATTTAGATATTTCAGATGAAGTAGAACTACCAAATGATGAATATAAATATAGTCTATTTATGAAATCCACTGACTTCAAAAACATCGTACAAGATGCCAAAGCTATTTCTGCAAAGAATCTTAAAATTACATATAATAAAGGAAATTATACCTTCCATGCTGAATCAGATATAGGAGAATTTCACGAAGTTCGACGATCACAAAAAGTTAAACATGAATTCCTTGATGATGACGACGATGATAATGATGATCATGAAGCCTATATGGATGGCATTTACACTGGTCAATTCGATATTGAAAGACTTACATATTTTACAAAATGTACCAGTGTGTCCAAATATACCACCCTCAATTTCAAAAATGATGCTCCACTGGTAGTTGAATATGATACTGCTGTAGGTACTTATAGATTATATCTAAGTCCAGTAGATGATGAAGAAGACTAGAATGTAATAAGTGACCCTAGGTTTTTTCTTTTTACCATATAAAAGAAAAAACTAATTTTTCCTATTAAAAACATACACTCTATCTCCCATACTTTATTAATCATAATAATATATATTACTATTCCTTTCTTCTCTTTGATTTCTAAGACGAGTTACACTATAATTAGGTTTTGATGCTGTATGACGGGTATAAGAAGGATTATAATTATATCCCTCGCGATCCTCCTCTTCAACAATTTCATTACGAGGTTGAGAAATCCAAAATGAATCATCACATAAACGAAAGTTTTTATGTTTTGAAATATCTGCTTTATACCAAAATACCTGATCCTCTAATTTCTGACTTTTTGTTACATTATCAATAACTAAACAACCAAAATCCTTTGTACATTCTCCCAACACTTGCGAAAACATATTATAATCTGGAAACATACCTGCATAATGATCATATAGTTTCTTTTTCATTGTTACTTTATTTTCACGACAAATAAAAACATAGTCCACATTCGTTCGCAAACTCGGTGGAATTCCTAACATATACTGCATCGTAATTAAAAAGGTTATTCCCACATGTCTACCATTCATAAAAATAAATTTTACATTCTTATCCTTTACCCATGTATTACTATCAAAGGCTAAATCATCAAAAATTAGAAAGGCACGATTATCTACATCTCGGTAATCTTTCCAATCAGGTGCCTCTTCATCTTTTTTCTTAGTTGTTATCCACTTCTGCCGATGCACAAACTTCTCTACCAATTCTGAACTATATTCATCATGAATAAACATATCTGGTATTATCCCCTTGAAAGTCTGATTATATTCATCTGTTGCTGATATACACGTTCCTACTGGTATATCTTGATTATGATAAAGATAATCAACAACTAAAACTGATTTACCACTATTACGTTTTCCAATAAAAACGATAACTTTGCCAGGACCAAGTTTGGACATATCAAACTCCTTAATATTAAAATCATAATGATCACCCATATTCTAATATTTTATACTAAATAAAATTAATTATTTTTAATTAAATGAGCAATATAATTAATCTAAAAAACAAAGTTCTTTTAGATTAACCGAATTTTTTTCAATTTATATTCCTATCAATACATTTTGACATCCTGTTACTATATTTTGATTCCCTGTTAATATAATATTACATTCATAATCATTTAGGGAATTATTATGACCCATAATAATACTCATTGGTTTTTTTCCACAAATATTTAAAATTTCATAAAAATCAAAACAAACAAAACAATTCATTTTTTATATTCTTTATTTAATATATTTATTTCAATTTTTTTATACTTCTTATATATTTGTTAAATAATGGATGACCTTTCCCTCTCGGTTTAGAAGTAAATTCGGGATGAAATTGTGTCGCAACATAAAAAGGATGAATATCTTTCGGAAGTTCTACCATTTCTAATAAATTTGTTTCTGGTTCTTCTGCTGAAAGAATCAAATCAGATTGGTCAAATATATTCCTATAAACATTATTAAATTCATAACGATGTCGATGACGTTCTTCAAATATATCTCCATAAATTTCATAGGTATGCGAATTTGATAATGATATTGTTTTAATTCTTTGTCCTCCTAATCGCATAGTCCCACCCATTTTACTTCTATCCTGTTTTCTTTTCCCTAATTCCGTTTCTGACCATTCCTCTAATAAAGCTACCACTGGATGCCCTGTATCAATCTCAAATTCTGTACTATTTGCTCCCGATATATAAAGAACATTACGTGCATATTCTATCAAAGTTACTTGCATACCCAAACAAATACCCAAAAAAGGTATTTTATAAGTTCTAGCATATTCTACGACTTTTATCATTCCTTCAATTCCTCTAATACCAAAACCACCTGGAATTAAGATAGCATGAGGTTTAGTGATAAAAAAATTAGCAGGTAGCAAGTCTTTTTCAAATTCACTGGCATCCAAATAATTAATATTTATTTTTACATTATTCTGAAATCCTGCATGAATTAAAGCCTCATTTATTGATTTATATGAATCTTTAAGATTTGTGTATTTACCAACCATATGAATAGTAATTTCTTCTTCTGGGTCATAATTTTGGATTTTTTTCCAATTATTAAGGTTAGGGACCGAGAAAGATAAATGAAATTGCTTAAGGATAATTTTATCCAGATCTTGTTCACAATAAAGATTTGGAATATGATAAATATTTTTTACATCACTCCCTATAATCACCGATTTCTCAGAAACATTAGTAAACAGACTTATTTTTCTTCGAATATTCTCTGAAAATAATTCCTCTTTTTCCACACGACAAATTAGTATATCCGGTTGTATACCTATCTTACTTAGTTCTTTCACTGAATGTTGTGTTGGTTTGGTCTTTATTTCCCCTGCTGATTTTAAATAAGGTACCAAAGTTAAATGAATAAATAGAGTGTTTTCTCTATCTAAATCACATCTCAATTGTCTTATTGCTTCTAGAAAAGGTAATGATTCTATATCACCTACCGTTCCTCCAATTTCTACTAAAACTATATCCGGAGGATTAGTAGACCCATCTGTTATCCCTAAAATTCTTTTTTTTATTTCATCTGTTATATGAGGTATTACTTGTATGGTAGCACCTAGATAATCCCCTTTACGTTCTTTTTTTATTACTTCTAAATATACTTGTCCAGTAGTAAAATTATTCTTTTTTCCTAATTCTACATCAGTAAACCTTTCATAATGACCCAAGTCTAAATCTGTTTCTCCACCATCATTTGTTACAAATACCTCACCATGCTGAAAAGGTGACATTGTTCCTGGATCAACATTTATATAGGGGTCTAATTTCATAAAGGTCACCTTATATTTATGCGCTTCCAGTAAAGCTCCAATTGAAGCTGATGCTATTCCTTTGCCTAAAGAAGAAACCACACCACCTGTTATAAAGATATATTTGGGAGGCATCAAAATTAAGATATAGATATAATTAATAAAAATAATAAGTTAATTAAATAATAAATGAATTAAATAAATACATTATTCAAAAATAAAATTATATATTTATTTATAACTTTATTACACTTTCAATTATCCATTTACATTTATTTTTTCTTTTTTTAAGATACTGCTTTGTTCTTCCCTTTCTCTTCCTTTTTATCTTCTTCCTTATTTTTTGCCTCTAAATTAAAAGTTAAATAATGTCCTAATACTTCTAATGAAGTTTGAGAAGATAACTCATCAACCAGACTAATCAAGATTCCAAAAACATTCCGATAAATTTGACGCTCCACAAAATCTGGTATATAAGATATATTTACCCCTGAATTATTTATCATTCGCTCCACTGATTGATTTATTCTATCCTTTGATATTTGACCCAAAGGTTTAAGATTTTTAATAGTATCATGGCTTTCAAGTTGAACTTCATGAAACTCTTTGAGTTTTCGTTCTAGGTCCTGATTGATCTTTTTAAGACTTTCATTTTGTTTCTTTAACTCTGACATTTGTTTACCATACTTTTCTTCAAATTCTACAGCCAATGCCTTTTGAAATTGGAGTAATTCCTGATTTTGTTGAAACATCCATATTTGAAGTTCATCCTTGCTCACTAAACCATCCTTATTTTTATCCAACTTTTCTAATTCTATTATTCGATCTTGAAGTTTCTCTATTTTGCCTTCTTGATTTGACGATCCCGATAATATATTTCCCATTTTTACTATTTATATTTTTACACCAGAGGAGATTTTCTTTTATCTATTAGTCAACGCTTTTGGCGGGTGAAGGAGGTGGTGATGATGAAATTGGTGGTAATGGCAATGGTGGAAAAAAAATAGAAATTTCATCACTTAAAATACCATCTACTTCAAGCTGAAATTGGAAATATTCTAAACTTAAAGAGTCATTGATGGTATAAACAAAAATTTTGAGATTATTATTTAATTTTCGAATTCTATTTATATATTTACCATCTACTTGATCTTGATCGCTCGAAATAAAATCTAACTCATAAATATTTTCATCATAGGGTGGATAAAAATCACCTATCCTCCCTATATTATATTGAAAAGGACTAAACATACTAGGTATTCGTAAATCAATTAGTTCTTTAACCACATAATAATTAAAAGAAGCTAAATATACATTTAGACCAGATTGGGTGAAAGAATGTCTAGATAAAATATATATTAAAAGATTAAGGTCTTCTCGATGAGGATGACCCTTTATATCAAAATACAATTTGAAATTAGGGGGTGCATATTTTAGCATAAGATCTAGAAAATATTTTAATGTCAAAATCTTTAGAAATAAACATTGTGTTGTACTCAATTTACTTATCCAATACTCATCCTTTTCTACCTTCTCCATTGATAGTTCTGATGGTAATTTTACGACGGAATCATGATAAAGCACCCATTCCCGATTTCGATTCATCCTAAGATCGGTTTCTATCATTTCAATTGGGTATTCCAAAGCTTTCAGAAATGCTTCTTCACTATTATCTTTATACTTTGATGAATAACCCCTATGTGCAATTGTATACATGTTAATAATGAAATAAGGGAGATGATAAATGATATAAATGGATTATTTTACTATATTATATAAAATTAAATATAATATAATAATAATAATTTCGAACAAATTAATAAAATATAAATATTTGTTTTAAATTTATAATATGAATTCAAAGTTATTAGATCGAATTAGGAATAAGAAAATATATTTTTTGGGATACCAAAAATTTTATGGTTCCTCTATCCTAAGAGGTCATCATATTGTAAACGGGCTAAAAAAATTGTATAATATTTATCAGGTAGACATTATTTTTAGCGATAAATGCATTGATGTTGAAAGTTTAGAGTCATTATATGGACATATTAATGATAGTATAGTAATAATGTTAAAAGGTAATTACTTTTATTTAAATTCAATAGATCCATTTTTAGAATTTATGAAAAAAAATAATAACATAATAATTTTAGATCTCATTGATTATATTTATTTTACCAAATGGCAAAAATTATTTATGAGTATTTATAAATATGATGCAATTTTAGTACAAAATAAATATATTCAAGATGAAATTCTTCTAAGATATAGTTTTCCTGGAATTTGTCGAGTTATTAAACATCATTGGGATCCATCTTTGAAGGTTCAAAATTATAGTAAAGTCCCTATGAAGATAGTTTTTACAGGTTTAGTCCGAGACCATGTTGATTCTAAAGAATTAAATTGTAATTATTTAGATGAGTTAGGGATTGAAACTGTAACACATTTTGATCAATATTATCCATGTCACTATAACGTACGCAAAAATAATAGTTGGCAGGCTCTTACTAAGTCTAATATCAAATTATCTAATGCTTCCGCTTGCGGTAGTAACATCATCATTACATACGATGAAAGTATCAAAGAATTAATAGACCCTAGTTATCCTTACTTATTGAAAGGAGATAGTTTAGAAGAAACGAAGGCAATGATAGAAAAAGTTAAAAAAACATATCAGGGACCTGTGTGGGAAAAAGGTTTGAAAATAATGGAACAGGTAAGAGAAATGACCAGTCTTAATAAGATAATACCAAAGTATGTTGAATTATTTGGAGATTTATTAGAAAAGAATTAGAATTGATTGAGATACATTCTTGATTCTGTCGGTGAGTTAGAAATCTTATTATATTTTGCATTTTCTTTCTTATTATATAAAGTTTTGATTTCTTCATGATTTACTGTCATGTAAAAGATTTGTCCTATTGGCATCCCAGCATAAATACGAACTGGTTTAAGACACGATATTTCTAATGTCCAATAATTCGAAAAACCTGTATCACCACGGCCTGCTGTATAATGTATCATTATACCCAGCCTCCCTCCAGAGCTTTTTCCATCTATGAAAGGAACATGTTTGTGAGTTTCTGTATACTCCATACTTACACCCAAATAAAATTCACCTGGTTGGAGCACATATCCTTCATCTGGGATTTGGAAGGTTGTAATTTTATTATGTTTTTTTGCATCTAAAACAGGATCATTATAGGTAGCTAGTGTAGAACCTAAATGAATATCGTAAGAATTAGTACCAAGTGCATTAGGATCAAATGGTTCAATAACAATATTTTTTTTACTGATTTCTTTAATAATTTCAGTGTCACATAAAATTGACATTTTTAGTTTATTTTTTAGTATTAAATAAATCTATATTTATAAAAAATTAATTAATTTCAATTTATTTTTTCTCACTCTTTGGTCTTTCATTGTTTTCTTCTGAGTCTGATCCTGAACTTGACTCAGAGTCAGAACCTGACCCACAAGTTGATATTTCATTATATTCCTCTAATTTCTCATCAAGTTCATCTGCTAATGACGAATTTTTTTTCGGTGGTGGTGGAGGTATATCATTGGGATCATGTGTTCCGAATAACATTAAAGTAATAGTTTTAATAGCAAATTCAATGTCTATTATTTGTTTTAAGTCTGACTTTGGATTAATAAATTGTGAAAAATGAGTAGATTTATCTACATTTTCTTTTAGATTTATTAATAATAGTTTGCATTGAGCTAATTTTTCATATAAAATTGTTTTATTTTTACTTTGGAATTTCGAATCTCTATATAAAGGAATTTTAATAGGTTCGCGCACCTTTTGATTAATAGTCACATAATCCATTTATGTTTTAGAGCTATATAATAATATAAAAATATGATTTATTTTTATCTAGGATTCCTCAATATCTTCGTTATTCGGAAAAGAATTATCAAATATTTGATCAATTTGTTTAATTTCTAATAGAAAATTTTCTATTAAAGTTTCCAATTTAGACACTATAGTCCTATCATTTTGATAAGTTATTATCAGATTTTTAAGACCTCGTAAGCTATTTGTAATTTCATTTCTTAGTCTTTCCAAAGGAATTTGATTCATTGTATTATTTAATTCTTGAATTGTATCATGTACCTCTAAATACAAACCTCTTAATTTACTCATTGTTGTTTGACGGGTTTCACCAATCCACCATTTGCGAAAACGATCAAAAGAACTTTTATCACATTCCATAATATGAATTTGACTGTCCTCTACCAAGATTTTATGTCCTGATTCAATTTTGGAAATAACTTTGAGTTTTGATAAAATTGAGTCTAAATTTTTATCCATCTGATACGATATTAAACTAGTTTCTATATTGTTAAACCAGAATTTGGATTTCATCACTACATTAAAGTTATATAATTTCTCCTCTAGTAAATAACAAATTGATTATCATATTATGTTTATCATTAAAAAATTGATTACATTTCTATCAATTCTTATTATTTTAAATCATCTCGTAAAACCATGGACATGGATATTGATCTTGATAATTCTACTCTTTTTTATATTGAAGAAGATGCCATTGCTCTAATTCAAAAAGAAACTAATTACGACGTGGCATTGATTAGTTCTATCATGTCTTTTTTATGGGAAGCACAAGATAATGTTAATGATATGGAAGCTTTTACAAATCCGGCTCACTATTTGAAAAAAAATTACCATTTTACTAATAAAGAGATTATTGATAATATTATTATAGCTGAAACCAATTATTTAAAGGAAATTGGAGCAATAGAGGATTAATTAAAAATAAGAGAAATATGCTTTTTAATATAGTATACTTTGGACTAGTTTTTAACTATATTTAAGCTTAATCATTAGTTATTGGCTATCCTAAACTATAGCTCCTAGAGAAAATAACAAATTGATTAGTATATTTGTGATATATTTTAATAACAAATTATCATTTTTAAATTTATCGTTTTAAACATTTTATCATTCATACTTTTTTTATTTACCAATAATGACTATTAGTGAATGTTTCAATACCAATAAGTACATAAATCTCAATATTGATTTTCCTCCAATTTACATCGAAGAAGATGCTATTACTCATATTCGAAATGCTACTAACTATGATATTATATTAATTACTTTTATCATGTCTTTTTTGTGGCTGGGACAAGATAATGAAGATATGGAAGCTTTTCTAGATCCTAATGGATATTTGGCAGATCATTTTCCAACTACCGATAGAGAAATCATAGATGAGGTAATTGATGCTGAAACCGATTATTTAAGAGAAATTGGAGCCATTGAGCATTAAAGGAAAAAAAGGAAAAAATACTTTTAAATAAGTATACTTTGTAAGAATTTAATATATTAAAAATTATATTAAATTTTGTTTATGTTATTTATTTAGTAGCCTTCACGAGTGTAAACCATATCCAATACTTGGCTTACCAAGAATAGAACTACGGTTGTTACGGCTGCCAAAGTCGCGTTTTGACCTGAACCACCTTGCCAAACAAGAACAAAGACCATCAGCCATTGAAACCAAAGGTGTTGGGTAAGATCTTTGAAAAGCTTAGGGGCAGTAGGGAAACCACCGAATGCACCGACGGCAGTAGCTAATGGGAGTTGGAGAGTATCAACAGTTAAGAAATCCATAATGTAATTTTATAACCTAAGTCAAGAAAAAAAATGGGATTGACCGAAAAAGTAAAAACAAAACAAAAACTAAAATAAAACTAGAGTTATCTAAAATTTATAAAATTCTAAAAGTTCAACTTTGATAAAATTAATTTTATCTTCCCAATTTTTATCATTTTTAAACACATTTTTCAAATTATATGCTCATTTATCAAAAAGATTTCTTACTTTTCTTTTAGACTCCTTGAGAAAAAATTTGATTATTATAAATAATATAAAATTATTTAAATTAAAAAAAATAATTTGAAGTTTCGCGGATTTTTTCTGAATTTGTTTTTGTATGTCTATAGTAACCAAACCCACAATGTCCACAAATAATAAAATTCAACTTAAAATTCACCCTACTCAAATTAATACCTACAAACACTCCCATGAACACCAAAACAAAGACAAACAAGAACAAGAACAAGAACAATTAATAAAAACTAACACCAAAAAAACTTATCGAGTCGCCGATGATCATAATAGATGTCAAGCCAGAGTTAGTACTGGATTACAATGTCGTAAAAGTCGCAAAAATAATGAAGACCTTTGTGGTTGGCATCTCAGATATATTCCATATGGTAGATATGATGGACCTTTAGAAGGTAAATTCTTGAATATTCCAAAGAAAAGAGGACGTAAAGTCAGAAATGCTAAAGAATATAACTTAGAAGACCTTGACCTTGATTTATACATTAAAACTCATGCAATCATTTTAAATAACGAGAAATATCGTATTGATCAACAAGGTATGTTATATACCAATGATAATGATTGTCATATTGTAGGTAAAAGAGAAAAAGAATTAATTTATTGGTATAATTAAGGGAGAATAGATTAATTATAAGATCTTAAAATAATAACCAAAGTTTTTTATTTTTAATTTTGGTTATTTTTTTTTCTAAAAACTTACTTCAAACCACCGCCACCATTTTTCCAACGTAGATACATCCTTTTTCGATAGGTAACACCAGTGCTAAAGCTAAAATCAAATGAATCAAAAGATACAACCCACCAACTGGGCAATTTATTATTTTCAATAAAATCGAAATAAATTTTCCGAGCTTCATCATACTGGTTGCACTTTTTAGAATATTCCTCATCACTTAAAGAATTCATAATATACTTATCTAGAAATGTTACTTTTTCTAGATCAATCTCGAATTTATCTTTGCATCGTAAGAAATATACTCTTCTTCCCATTTTATTTAACCACCTGTTATTTCCCTTTAAAGCATCATCGCAACTACACATTACACTAGTCCACCAGACTCTCTTAGGAAGCAAGTAAATAACCGCTCTACGAGCCTTCTTATTGAGAGCTGAAAAGCGTACTAAATCTAGGGGTCCAACACCTTTTAACTTACGCATTTCAATAAGAATTTTAGCAATCAAATAATCATTACCAAATACGTCTTGGCCTGCTAAAATGCGACGTTTTTTTACTGCATCCAATTTAGCGCGTTGCCTTCGTTTTTGTGCTTTTCGAGCCATGATGTTTGTTATTGAAAAAAGAGAGTATAAATGATCAATTTTATATTTTCTCGTAGAGTTTTTTAGTTATTTTTCCACACATAATAATTAAGATACGATGCAAAAGAAAGCCATAGAAAATAAGGTATTAGAATGAAGCTTAAATTAGTTTGGGAATTAGTAATAAAAAACCCGATTAAAGTGACAAGCATCATAATAATTAGCCACCAACTAAAGCCATAATTTCGTTCTTTGTTAAAAGTTATTAACCAAAAGAAATTGATTATCAAGTTCATCAAAAGCCATATCATACTTTGACTTTCTATTGATGATTCCATTAGTTTATATAACACATGTCCTATTGATGTATAAAGAAGAGGCCAAACAATTCCGAAGGTCCAAGGAGGTGGAGTTAATGGAGATTGATTAAAATTAGGGCCAGATGGGGTTCGACCAGCATAAACGGAAACAATGGAAGAAATAAGATTAGGGGCCAAGAGAAAGAGAATGTATTTAAAATAAGGATTGAAGGAAAGGTTCATTATAATTATAGATAGTATAATTATAATTTTTTATTTTTCCATCAATTTTTATACTATTCGAGGAGTCGGGTTATTCCATTTTTTATTTGAACATTTAATATTATTTATCATATAGCAATAATCTCCATAGTTTAATTGACGCACCAGTTCTCTAGTCAATATGCCTCCCCTGGTCCAGGCTTCAACAGTATGTTCAATTTTAGTAGGACTGATGGCGGCCGGAAGATAATCCCAACGATCTATATATACTTCTGATGTTGGTTCACATGATTTAAGAGTAGGACGGTATTGACCTTGATAAAGATCACTTTCTACATCTAAATTAGTCATACTGTGTGTACCGGCACCACGATAGGAACCCTTGTAAGGTCGAGTATAAAGTTGTTGAACATTATTAAGGTTTGTTAATGGGGCATATCGGAGTGCAGAGTCTGTATTAGTATTACATTGATCAAAACCATGAACTTTAGGATAAACTTGAAGGTTATTTAAAGTACAATCATCCCAAACAGGTTCGTTACATTTCCTAAAGAAGTTCGTCCGTTGATAACTACCTGTGTTACGACTTTGACGTTCTCGGGTTGCTACATAACATGGGTCGTCAAAAGTACGTGTTTTAGTTCTAAATCCAGGACAATTAGTGTTTTGTCGAATTCTTTGATTATTAGACATATCACTTATATAACCTAAACTGAGAAAATACTTTAACTCTTAAAACTATTTTGTCAAACTTTATTATCTTGGTTTCATATATATGTTGTGGATTAATCAACCCCAGACACTTTTTGATATCAATAAACTTAGATTCTTCTTCCCCGGATCTAATATGACCTGGCAACAAAACGCTAATTCTACTCTCCGTTTTACCTTTTACCTCTCATTTCTTCTCTTTCTTTATCATAACAATTATGCTGTTCTTTTTATACCTCCATTATTTATGGGGCTTCTTCAATATTATCTACATCGGGAAGGAAAACTTCAAAACTTAATGAAAACCCTTTTCGACCCCAAAAATACTACTGAAGGATTTATTAACCGTCATCCTGACCCTAATGTAATTTTTGATAATGAGGTACCTAATTTAGAACATCCTGTTCAAGATTTAGAAAATAATCCAACCTTAGCCCAGGGTCGACAATTTGCCAAAATTAGTCAAACACCCGATCCTACCCAGCCCAACGCTCGACAAATTTTTAAAGACACTCAAGCTCACCGATTTGCCGAAAGTGTCAAACGAGATATGAGTGGTAAAATGATACAAGAAAACAAAGATTGTATGGGACCTGTAGGAGGTTATCCTGGAGAACCCTCCTTCAAACCTCAACAAATCGTTTGCAAAAAATCTAGTGAAGCAAATCCCTTTAATAATGCTATGCCATATGATCCAATTGATCGTCAAATATATCCTAGTTGTCCCGATGAAAATACCAAAACTGATAACTTTCACAAAAACTTATTTAAAGATGTAAATGACGTCTTCAATAAAGCCAATGGACAACTTAACTTCCATTCCAATCCCGCTACCACTAAAATAAACGATCGTGAGGCTTTCATGCAATTCCTATTTAATACTCCTTATGCTGAATATCCAGAAGGAGCTTAAAAATATAACATATCATAATACCGATTTACAAGTTTCCTACGCATCCTTGGCTTCGGCTCAAATATTATGCTAGCATTCACATAATCATAAATATCTTCTACCAATCTCTCACCCATAAATAATTTGACATCCCCTCTTAAATAATATCTATTCGAAAAAATATCATGTGGACAATCAATTCTTATCACACTTTGTTTTCCATTTACCAACATTTTCGCATAAATGTGATCAAAGTCATTTATTTCTATCTCTCCATAATCAAATTTTACATTAGGATATTTATCCAGTTGTTTTACTAATCTACTCATACATTGATTACAAGTAGTAAAACATATAATCCCTTTCGGAATTCTTATAATAGTTTCACTCATTATTGCTTATTTATATTATTAATAAGCAATAGAATAAAATACATTTGTATAAAATAGAATAAAATACATTTGTATAAAATAGAATAAAATATATTTTCTAAAACTTTGAATAAAATATATTTTGAATAAAATAGAATAAAATATATTTTCTAAAACTTTGAATAAAATATATTTTGAATAAAATAGAATAAAATAGAATAAAATATATTTTCTAAAACTTTGAATAAAATATATTTTGAATAAAATAGAATAAAAATAGAATAAAATATATTTTCTAAAACTTTTAATAAAATAGAATAAAATATATTTTGAATAAAATAGAATAAAATAGAATAAAATATATTTTCTAAAACTTTGAATAAAATAGAATAAAATATATTTTAAATAAAATAGAATAAAATATATTTTGAATAAAATAGAATAAAATATATTTTGAATAAAATAGGATAAAATAAACGAATGAAACAAAGTTTAATTATTCTTTGTCTAGATTATAAATTTTCTCATTCATATATTTTCTCATTTCTTCTATAGCTTTCATCAGTTCTTCATGTTTTTCTTCTTGATAAGAATTTTCTTCTGAACTACTACAAGATTCTTCTTCTTTATCTTTTTTATTTTCCTCTTCTCTCTTTTTTTTATCTTTGGCTAAAGTGCTGAAATCATAAATATTTACACTATTCCGAATTAAGATGTCTTGGAAGTCATTCCAAATATCATCCCCTGTTATTTCTTGACTGGCACCTATTTTAATTATTTTCACGAATTGTTTATGTTCTGGAGAATAAGGTTTATTGGTGTTAAGAAATTTACCAGAGTCAAGAATTAGGAGTGGTTTATCATTTGTTCCATAAACACAAATATCAATTTGAGGAGCACATAGATCCACATATATAGGGGTACCTTCATTGTCTTCTAGTCTAATAATCTCAAACTCATGTTTGCTAGGGACTAAATATTCAATTTCATCTAGACGATGGGTTTTATGTCCTGCTACTGTGATTGTTTGAATAAAAACTTTCGTTATCTCTTTTCCTTTATGGACTAGAGGCTGTAGAGAATTTGAATTGATGCGATGGTAGATAAGATTGCCTAAAAATTTGCTAATTAGTTCACTTTGATGGGCTCTCTGAGCTTTATAAAAAAGATTTTTCTTAAAATAATGGGCTATTCTAACTTTAAAAAAATCATTAAATTGCTTTATTGGACCATCCATCGGAACTGTACCCCATTCTCTTCCATGGTTACTATAAATAACAATTTGATAATCGGGGGAGAGAGATTCTTGATGAAAGATGAGGGACATCCATTCGCAAATTTGTTCTAAAGGACTAAGGTCTTGTGGTTTTCGATGATCTTTATGAGTTTTTTTTTTAAGTTTGCGTAGAGACATAAGAAATATAAATAAGAAAAATAATATTATTATAAGATTTGGGACAAATAATAATATTTTATTTAATTATTAATTAATCTTTACGTAAACTAGCTAAAAAATCTTTATCATAATAACTAAAATGATGTACCGGTTCAGGAAATTTCCATGTAGTATTAATTCCAGGATATAAATATCGATATCTTTTTCCATCCCTCGTTCTAATTCTAATTTCATTAGGTCCCGGATTTATATGAGTCATAGAAGAACATTCATCTTTGGGAATATCAAAATGAACTGGTTGATCAGAGGTAGCATATTTTATTTGAGGTTTTTTAGTGGAACCTGTAAATAAGATGATTTCAGCTTGATCAAAGTCTAAAGAATTAGGAAGTTGAACTTTAAGATAACAAGATCTTACCTTTTGCTTCCTTTCTGGCCAAATAACTTTTTTAATATAATCATAACCAAAGGTAGTAATAAAATAGGCTAGAGTGAACCAGAAGAAAAGATCGACGATCACACGAGTTCTAAGACTAACCATCTATATATATTTTATTTAGATTATTAATCTAATCAATAGTTATTAAATAGCTATTAAAAATGCAAATTAATTTATAAATCTTATTAATATTTTATACTTTCAAAACCTGATGGTATCTTGTCTTTTTCCCCTCTTTTTTGAAAACGATATATAAAATCCCAATCTCTTATTTGACTCATTTCAGCTTGAGTCTTACTATTATCTATTATTGTACAAGTATCAATATTATCATATCCATCCAAACATAAATATACGAAATCAGTTATAGTAATGGTGGTTAATCGTCTGAGAGCGGAATCACTTAAAACGATAAGATTATTTTTATTTCTAGATTTGAGATTTTGTTTGATTTTATTTAGTGGTGTAAACATGTATGCTAAATGAAATTCATATCCTAGTTCTTTCAGCTTTGGTATCTGATCCGAAAAACGAAAACGATAAGGAGGATCATAAATTACCATATTTAAAGATTGTTTTTGAGCTAATTCAACTAAACTATGCATCATAGTATTACCTTGTTGTAGAAAAAACTTAAGATGTCGATAATATTGGTTAGTAGCTGATGTGACAATATTTTGTGGTAAAAGAATATCATTAGGATCATGATCCATTTTGATAGTTTTGAGAAATTTTTCCATAAAAGTAAAATAAGTAGTATAATTAAAAGTCAATTCATCCCGATCAATTATTAAAAATTTTTTTTCTTTAGAAAATTGCTCCCTCAAATATTTTCTTGTGGCTGTTGTCTTTCCTGCTCCTGGAGTACCATATATAATCACACATTGTCTCTCCTGACTAGGTTGATCCTTTTTGATCAATTGATTAAATATGTTTTGAATTAAAATATGATATTGTGGTTTAGATAAACTGTAAATATTATATACTTTATCAATTTCAATATTAGTTGATTTACCTGACTTAGTTTTTATTTTTTTATTTTTAGCCTTGGTTTTAGACTCAGACTTTGGCATGATATACTATATAATATAAAATCATTTAGATTATTTGAATAAATTAGTTAATATGTTTGATTTATTAGAAAATAGTAATAAAATTAAAATATCTAAACATGGAATTGTCAAACAAAAAAATAAACTTATCTCCATCATTTTTAAAGTTCCCACTACCTCCGCTAAATTTACTGTCAAATCTCAAGCTAATATTTTTACTTTAGAAGCTCAAGTAATAAAAGGATATCCTTGTGTTATGAGTTGTAAAGGATTATTTGAAGATGGGAGTATTTTAATTCCAAAAAATCCACTTAAACTTTGTCTCAATATTCCAAATAAGTTAATTGGTAATCCTTTAAATTTTCAAATTCATCCACAAGGAGGGAAAGGAGGTAGTACCGAAATAAATATTAAAACTTTCCGAATATCAAACGGTGAAAAGCAAACAAATATCAAAGATGAAGACTGTAATAATCAATTATTAGATAATTTAGAAATATCCGAACAAATCAATCAAATCCAGAATTTGATACAAAATGAAAAAAAAGATAATACCCATAATTCAAATCAATTACCAGCTACCATTAATCAGGAAGTTGAAAATTATGTTGAAAATGAGGGGGGACTAAATGTTAAAACAGAGCAATTAGTAGAGGTTGAAAATGAGGGAATTAAAGTTGAAAATGAGGGGATATTGGAAGTTAAGAATGAAGATATGGATGTTAAATGGGGGGAATCGATAAGAGAAGATATAGATGATGAAAAAGATGAATCAGAATTAAAGGAATTAAGTGCTAGAGTTAGGATAGAACGATTAGGTATAAAGGATATATTGAAGAGGTTAAAAAAGTTAGAAAAAAATCTATGACTTAAGTAAAAGGAAAGATGAGTCTAAAAGATAATCTAAAGAAATTATATCGAATTCAGAATGAACTGGATGAATTGAATGAGATTAAAACGGAACTTCGCCAAAAGATTGAGAGACAAATACTGTGTGAGAAGTTAACTGGTAAAAAATTTAATGTAGGTAATCGTGTTATCATATATGAAGAAAAAGAGGTAGCTCAGAATTTAACGCAAGCCTATTTAGCTGAAACATTATTTGATTATTTTGGGAATCAGGATGAAGCAAGACGTTTATTTGATTATTTATTGAGAAATAGAAGTAAAACAATTAAGAGACAATTAGAAATGAGGAAGAAGGTGGAAAAAAAGAAGAAATGAATGGTAAAAAATTAATTTAGAAAATAAGAAAATTTGGGTAGGTAAAATGGTTAATTTTTGAAGTTATAAAAAAATTTTGATGAATTTTTGTAAAAGTTATATCAAAAAGGTCAACGAATTTCAAAAAGGTTAAAACTTTTTCACTTACTAAAAGTATAAAAAAAAAACGAACTATTTCTCAAACAAAACAAAACAAGAATAAGCAAAATGTCTAAAATTCATCCTGTCAAGTATAACAAATTTGAAGCCAAAGATGAAAATTTCGAATTTTTCAAACCTATGACTAATGATAATGATGGAAAAAATATTGGATTTCATTATCTTGGTCACAGTTTGGCTCTTCAATTGCCTAAATTGGAGACTCCCTATGGTTTCTCTCGCGGACGTGAAGGAAAAGATGAGTTTAACAAGAAATTCACTTGTACACTCAGCTTGGATAGTACTACCGATAAGAAAGCTCGTTTTGTGGACCAACTGAAGGCTTTTGAAGATTTGTTAGTGACCAAGGCTACAGAAAATGCGTTTGAATGGGGTTTAGTATCAACAAAAAGTGCGGCTCAAAAAGCTACTGAAGATACAATTCGTGAAAAGTTTACACCTATCGTGAAATATCGCATTGATAAAGAAAGTGGAGAAATCAGCACTAAGTATGCACCTACTTTCCGTACTAATTTTAATACTAGTCCAACTACAAACGAAGATGGTAGTGAAGGTGTACCAATTATTACATCTGAGGTATGGGATTGTGATCGTAACTGCATTAATTATGAAAAGGGTGAGGATGGACAAATGCATTTGGTTAGACCAGAAACTATCAGTGAAAGTGTAATTCCACGTCATTGTGAGGTAATCAGCTTAGTCCAAACTCGTTCTATCTGGGTAGCAGGTGGTCGATTTGGTGCAACATTCAGAATTCATCAAGTTGTTGTCTACCAATCTGGTGATTTCGCACCTACTGGTACTCTCTTGATTACCGATGAAGATGATTCTGATGACGAATATAATAATCAAAGTCGCCAAGTTCCACTAGTCACTGATGAAGGTGTCAGTGATAATGAAACTGATGAAGCTGATGAAGCTGATGAAGCTGATGAAGCTGATGAAGCTCCGGCTCCTGCTTCCAAAAAACTGAGTCTAAAGGGTCTAAAAAAGTAAAAAACAGAAAAACAGGATGATAATATAAAAATTACCAAAAGAAAAATAACTAAAAATAAAGTAATAACAGGATGATAATATAAAAAATAACTAAAAAATAAATAAAGCAATAAAAATAACTAAAAATAACAAATTTAAAGAAAACAATATTCTTGATAACAAAATATGAATAAAAATATAGATTATTATTAATTTAATAATCTATATAAATTGACTTTGGAATATGCTCTTTAAATTAAAAGATAAATCTTGGGCTCAACCTTATCATACTAATCAACCTATTGATGCTGTTATTACTTGGGTAGATATGACTGATCCTATTTGGCTAGAGAAATATCAGAAAGCAGTAGGAACCAACGAAATAAGTAAAGCGCGTTATAGGAGTTTTAAAGAATTATGGTTTTCGGTGGAGAGTTTAAAAAAGTATTGTGGTTGGATAAGAAATATTTATATAGTTACTGATAAACAAACACCTAATTTCATAGATTTTGATATTGTACATAAAGGTCCCCAAGTCATTTTAATTGATCATGAACAAATTTTAGGTCCTGAATGTTGTCAACCCACTTTCAAATCCACTAGTATCGAATCCTATCTACATAATATTGATGGATTATCTGAAGTTTTTCTATACTTGAATGATGATATGTCAGTAGGAAAAAAGATCCAAAGAAATACCTTAATTGATCCGAAGGATGGGATACCCTGGGTAGAATTAGGAGTAAAAAATCTGAATTTTAAACAAGTAAAACCGAATCATTTTGAGAAAAAACCGTGGGAGAGACATATTTTTAACGCTGCTAAATTAATAGTCAAAAAATTCAATCGAAATCCCAATTTAACTTACATTCATCAAATGACTATTGTACGAAAAAGTTGTTGCCATTTAGCTTGGAAATTATTTGATAAAGCCTTAACAGCTAGTGTAGCTACACCAATTAGGAAACCCAATTTGAACACAATAAGTTTTATTCCTTTGACTCAATATTTAGGTATCCTATATGGTAAACTTAAATTTAGAAATACTGTAAATATTAGTAAAAACCCTCATCAAAAAGTATTTTTAGGACATCATCAAATGAAAAATAGGGATTTAACTCAAAAAAACCTTAATCGATTGTTAAAAAGTCGCCCCCATTTAATTTGTATCAATTCTGTTAATGAAGATAATTATGATATTTATTGGAAGTTTTGCCATAAATACTTAAAAACATAATAAAACAAAGAAATATTAAAAATCAAAATAAGTATTAATTATAATTTCATCACTATCAAAAATATATATTTATTTCTAATTGTTTTTTTATACACTCTTTCACATCATTCATTCCCTAATTCATACGCTAATTCCTTCTCTGGTTTCTCATCGAAATAATAATCATCTATCTCTTTTGTATTTGTAACCACTTTAATACCCAATTTTGTGGCATTTATTTTACATCGATAGATGATTGACCATAATTCTTTATTTGTTTCTTACTGAATATTTCATAACTTTATCATATAATGCCTTTGATCCTTTACAATCATCAAAATTTTGACTTATATAATGGATAAATGCTTGTTTTAGTTTATATTCTTTAAGTAATTCAATATCAGAATCATGATCTAATCGCATATTAAGATTATAAATAGAAAATTTTGATAACATAATCAATTGTTAATATTAAAAATTTTTTTCATTTCACTTAATTAATCTTCCTGCATCTTCCTCAAATCCAACAAATCTTTTTTAACCTCCTTCTAAACCTTTACTATTTCCTTGCGGGATTGGGCACTTTATTTCGATGATCTTTTACTTCCTCGATTTGAACGCGATTTGACACTAGTATTTTTTTTATGATTATGTTCGCAATCATACTCTTTAGAATGATTTTCTTCCTTCTCTTTGTTTTTAGTTCGACGAAGATTTTTTGCTATTGCTTCTACCGTAAAGAAATCCCATTTATGACGTCCACTTCCTGATCTTCTAATTCTGGAAGATGATGACTTCCTATGTCTGGGACTTTGAGGTTCTGACTTCGATTTATTCGGAAATAATTTTGGTGGATTATCTGGTTCTTTATGACCAAATCTTTGTGCCAAACTAGAAAAGTCATATTTCTTTTCATCAAAGCTAGATGGTAAAGATTGAGCTTTCGGCTCTTTATAACATCTTAGTGGTGGAATAATAACTGGGGGTTCCTCATTTTTTTCTGATATTAAATCTGTATTACTAAATTTTCTTTTAAATTTCGGTAAATCCTTCGAACCATCACTTCCAAAAGCATCAATCGGATACTCAACTTCAGCAGATTTGGATGATTTTTCTGGATTTTCTTTAGTACGAATATAAGTAAGAGTGGGATAGACATCTTTTTCATCGCAGAGAAGATAATATTTGACAGTTTGAATTTGTATTTCTAATTTTAAAACTTCTATATCTTGATTCGAATTTAAAAGTTGATCACATGATCGAAAAGATTTAGTGGCATCTGTCAAAACATCCAAAGCTTTTATATATTTATTTAATTCTCTTAATTTATGGCTTGCCATCACAAAATAAGAATTTAGTATAGAATAACAATAATTCTACTATATTTTAGATTATTATTTTTATACCGGAATATTATATCGAAAAAATTGATCTAAAAATATTATTATTATTACTTTAATATTCACACTGTCTCATATCATGTCCACTAACATTTGTCGCAATTTTGGAGGTCACCTACCAGAAGAACTAGAATTACGATTAAGTTCAAGTTTAGAAGATTTTATTCCGGAAGATGAGACAATTTTTGAATCTGATGATAAATATCAGATTCTTTACCTAACACAAAAAAATAATGAAGAAATTTACCAAAATATTCAACAACTCGAAAATAAAATTAAATTACTACGTGAACAATTAAATATCAATAATACTCTCATTTTTAATAATTGTCCACATCAATGGGTTAATGATTACTATGATCCTGGAAGTGGTAGATATTCCAAAGCCTGTAATAATTGTGGTCTTTCAAGAAATTCCCGATACAAATATTAATTATTCTCTTACAAATAGACTTATTTTTTAACATATCAAAAATAATACCAAAGAATTTCACATATCATCTTTTTATCAACATGTTTTATCTGCTGATATATCATATATATAAATGATCAGATCTTTGATGTTATTAGTTTAACACCTGGATATTAAAAACCTAAATATATGAATCAGGATATATGACAAAGAGTAGATGGAGGTATCTATATCTAGATATTGGTGTTTTATTTCCACAAATAGAGCTAAAAACATATTTAAATAGTTTATATAAATACCAATCCTTTATTCCTTTTAAGAATCTCCCAAAATATGATTTATTTCTTCTTTAATCATATTTTGTATTTTGATCAATTTTTGCCATTCTTCTAAATAGTATCCAAGACAAGAAAAACATACACATTCTGTATCATCTGATATATGATATAAATTAGGTTCATCGCAAGTTAATGCTTCTATTTCTTTTAATATAAGTTCAATATCGAATTCCAGATCGGTAAGATTATCTAAATATTGATAAAGTCTTTGCATCTTTCTCATTGTTTATTGATTTTAAAATATTTGAAATTATTTATCATTTTTATATTATATCATAGAGTCATAGCAATAATGCCTAATTGGTGTGGATGGAACGATTTACCATTTGATAGATTCAAAGGATTAGTAGTTTCTAGGAAATATCCTATTGTAGTTGCATGGGGTAAATGTAAAATGAAAGAAAATTTTTCACCTGCTCCACTTTGGTCAGGTAATTTAGAAGAAAAAGATGATGGGGAAGAAGGGGTTTGGCGAATAAAAAAAGAAAATTTAGAGGATTGGAAAAAATATTGTAGCCTTCCTATAACAAAAGAAATATTAGAAGATGAAGAAATATGTCAAGATTATTATAAATTCTTAATTCATCTTTTATAATTTTATAATAACTTTGAAAATACAAAGTTATTATTATTTATTATTTATTATTTATTATTTATTTATTATTTATTATTTATTATTTATTATTTATTATTTATTATTATTATTTATTATTTATTATTTATTATTTATTATTTATTATTTATTATTTATTATTTATTATTTATTATTTATTATTTATTATTTATTATTTATTATTTATTATTTATTTAATCTTGATATGAGGTTTTATATTACTTAGTTAAATATCAAAGCATTATTTAAATTGAATATTTTATAATAACTTAAAAAACTATGGTTTTGTTATTCATTTAATATATATTTAATTTTTTCAAAGTAATAAGAAAATAAAATATCTAGGTATTAGATATTTTATATTAAAATTATTGGATATCAAATTGGTTTTTAAATTGGTCCAATGACAATATTTCTAATTTTAGGTCCCTGGCTTTTTTTATTTTTCCAGAATTACTTGAGGGATCCTTTGCAATAACTATTTGATTTGGATTAGTTTTAAGAACTGTATCGGCCACAGTACCACCTGATTTCTTTATTAAATTTTGAATTTCTGGACTAGCTCGAAGACCTGTAAAAATGAATCTCACACCCTTCATTTGGGAATTAATTTGACCATCATCAGAATTATCGGATTGTTCTTGATCAATGAAGTCAGTAATAATCAATTCCTGAGGCAATTTAGGATAAATACCATTTGCAAACATTTTTAGTCCTTTGGACATAGGTTCGGCAGTTTTTTCTTTAATTCCTTCGATTAGGAGTAATTTATCTTTAAAATCTTTTTTTGGAATTTCTTCTAGTAAATTAGGCATCACATCTAATACACTTTGAATTCTACGAGTACCTATACCTCCAGTAGTACCGAAAACACCGAATGCGTCAATTAATTGAGCCAGACCGACACCACGATTTTTGATAACATTTTGAAGAGAATTATAAATTTTGGGTGCATTCTTACCTAAAGAAGGGATTTCTTCCAATTCAGTTAAAGTGAGTTCGAAAATGTCAATGGGTTCTTGGACATCAGTATATTCATAAATCTTTTTGATAGTTCCAGGACCTAAATGATCAATTTGTAATGTTTTGGCGAAATGCAAAAGGCGTTTTTCTGTCATTTGTTTACTTTCTTTTTTTATTATTAAATCTACATGATTTGGTGACCAATCATAATCTAAATCATTTGGTAAATCTGCCTTACCATTTATGGCTGGTTTAATAACTTCCATTATATAAGGGATGACCTCACCTGAACGAATAATTTCAACGACTGCTCCAGGTCCAATTAAATTATCTACAATAAATTTAGCATTATTACCACTAGCTTTACTAATTTTAGCCCCTGATAAAAAAACTGGCTCAATATGAACAATAGGTTTCAAATATCCACGTTTAGAAGCATTCCATTCAACCTTAGTAACTTTTACTTGAACCTCTTCACCAATTTGACTTTTAAACGCGATACTGTATTTGGGATTCTCATCAGTGGGTGAGAAAATTTTATTAGCTGTAATAACTAAACCATCAATTTGGTATGGATTTTCGTCTTTAGATTCTTGTAAATGTTGAATCATCTTTGCTTCTGTTAGCTCCTTTTGAGAATATACTTTAGCTGGTGAGGTATAAAACCCCCAATTTTTCATTATTTCAAATTGATCAATAGGAAGTATTTTTTGAGGCACTACTAATTGATAGGCTACAAACGTAATCCTAGATACATTTTGACGTTGTGATGTCTTGTGAGCCACTTGACCAGCTATCCAATTTCTAACATTTGGATACTGTTGAGCATAAAACTGCTCCCAAATTTTCTTTGGCATTATTAATTCTCCTCGAACTGCTACCTCTTCTAAATCATTCGGAATTCTCAAACGATTTGAAGATGTCTCAGTCATCCTTAGTCCAAACTTAAGTAAGTGAGAAACATCCTGACCCTCGAAAGTAGTACCTCGAGTATAGAGTTTAGCTGGTTTTCCTCTTTGGTAGTAATACATAAGAGAAATACCATCTAATTTATCCGAAACTATATATTGAGAACTTGGTGTTTTTCTTAGCCATTTCTCCAAATCTCCCGATTGCGCTTTCGCCTTATCTTGACTAGCCATCGGAAAAGGTAATTTAGTTTTCCTTTGGTTTGGTAAAAGAGGAGTACCAACAGTAGTTAAAACCTTACTATTTGGAGCTCTTTTCCGAAGTACATCTTCCATTTCATCATAAACATGGTCAGGTACTAAAGGAGTATCCGTATTATAGTAGTAATTTTTGAAGAGCATCAGATGTTCTTCAAGTTCAGAAATAGTTAAATCGTGAGCATATTGAACAGGATCTGCTAAAATACGATTAAAATCTAGGTCTTCAGGTTGCATGTTAATAGTGAGTGGAAAAATTGAATGGGTGTCTTAAAATAATATGATAAATATTTTTAATCAAAATTTTTAATTATATTAAAAAAGATATGAACATTCATTATATCTCAAATTTACTTTATTATAGAGATTACATAAAAAAAAGATATGAACATTCATTATATCTCAAATTTACTTTATTATAGATCATAAATCTTAGGAAAAAAATTGATATTTTATTACTTGGAAAATTAAGCAAAATGAATATATATATATGTTCAAATTTGTGTGATTTCCTGCGTTCTGCTACTCAATTCAGAGTGAGAACAAATTATAAAACACAATATGCCTATGACTTCTCATTTAAAATGTATATTTCTATTGAAGGCAAAATAAGAATATTTCGACTAGAATATGTTTGGGATGACTATGGCTATGATAGTGATATTATGGAATCGGAGCAAATTTTGGAAGCAAATCCGGAAAGAATTTTGATAGGAAATTCTTTTTCTAATATGACTGATTATTCTAATATGACTGATATTGATCATAGTTCTGAGTGCAATTCGATTTTATTGCATATTTCTGGAAATCGTTATATTTTCATCGGTCGTGATGTTTTTTTTTTCGAATCACTTGCTTATATCATTGAATTCATGTCTCCTACGGATAATAAAAATATATCAGAGCCTTGTGCAATAGATATTAAAGGTAATTATTATCTGATGCTTTATAAGGTTTGTGTAAAAGAAAATATAAACCATAATAAAATATATGATTATTTTCATCAAGCTAGATTATTAGTTCCAAATGAAGGTATGGTACCTACTAAACAGCCCATTAAATCAAATTTTAAGGGTATCACGGAATGGTGGATGGGAAATCAAAAATGGACTCTGAATTATACTGTAAATCCAGGTGAAGATTATGATATTTTGATGGGTAAATTTATGGGGAATGAAAAAAAAATGTATGTAAAAAAAATGTACCAAGAAAATTTAATTGAATTGACGAAAGAAGATTATATAAATTTGATGGAACAATTTGGTAAAGAAATGGGTTTCATGAATCTAAAATATAAAACGATAGTTTTATTTGGATGAAAAATCAGTAAATTCTTTTTTAATTTATATCTTGAACATTATTATATTATTTATACTTTGAATTAATAAATCATATTTTCACTTAAATTATAAATGAATTATTATGATAATATTTGTGTCGCTTATCATCAAGGAGATCGCAAATATATGGAAGATACATTGGATGTTCAAACCTTTATGATTGATGGCAAAAAAGCTAAAATATATGGTGTTTATGATGGTCATGGAGGTGCTGAAGTAAGTAAAAAATTAGCGGATCAACAAACTGGGTTAATAACCTTTTTATCAAAAAAAATACAATTATGGTCAGTACGGAAAACAGAAGATCTAGAATTGATTTTAAAAGAAGCCTTTGTTGAATATGATAAATATTTGCTTGATCAAGGATTCCGAAAATCTGGTAGTACCGCAACCGTTGCATTACATTGGGGTAATCGTTTATTCTTAATTAATGCAGGTGATAGTCGTGGTATGCTTTTTATTCCTTCTACTGGTGAAGTAGTAGCAGTAACTCAAGATCATAAACCTGACCGAGTAAGTGAGGCAAAAAGAATTCGAGAAGCGGGTGGTCAGGTGACAAAAGTAGGGAATCATCCAAAACAACCAAGTAGAGTGAATGGAATATTATCAGTTTCTCGAGGTTTTGGAGATTTTTATTTAAAATTACAAAAAAACCAAAAAACCGGCCAAGTTGTCTATCCTGGAGCTTTTAGCAAAGTCTCTCCTGTACCTGATATAATAACAATTAAAATGGATATCTTAAAACGAAAAGTAGGTAAACAAAAAGTTTATGTATTGCTAGGAAGTGATGGTCTATGGGATCATTATGATGGATTAAATCCGGAAGGTTTAAAAAATTTGCAACGTTTTGGTGATAAAAATTGGTGTCAAATGCTAATGAATTTTGTTTTTCTGAGTGGTAAGAAACAACAAGCTGATTTAGATAATATCACTTTTTTAATTGATAAAGTCTTATAAATCTCCCATTAAAAACAGTCACTTTTTAATATTATGATAAGAGTTTCGTTTTTAATGTTGTTTTTAGATATATTCCTAGATGCGAATTAGAAAAGATGGTTTTCCATATATACAAGATGTTGAATTAGGAGATAAATATACTAATCGTAAAACTGGTCAAGTCGCTATTTTAACTCGGAGAAGAGTTTATCGTAGGGATGGTGATGGATATTACTATACTAAATATTGGAAGGTAATTTCAGGTAAATCAGGTAAAAAAAAGAAGAAGTCTCCTAAGAAAAAATTCCCTCTTAATAGAATGTCACAATTAGCTTTTGTTAGCGCTTTGGGATCTCCCTTGATTACATCTAGAAATAGTTCAAGCACTGGTAGACCAAGTAGAACTTCTAGTCAAAATTCTAGAGATCGAAGACGTACCAGTAGTTCTCCTAGTACTCGAAGGAATCGAAATATTAGTGGTAGGATTAGGAGCGATCGAAGTGGTAGGAGTGAAAATATTTCATCCTCTAGCCGAAGTAGAAGAACTTCTTCTACTGGGACTAGAAGCCCAAAAAAAAGTAAGAATAAAAAAAAGAATGGTATAAGCTCATCTAAATTCACCCCTACTAAAACTAAAAAGAGATGGAGGAAAGAAATGAAAGGGAAAATGACTAATCCACAAGACCGAATGAATAGTTTAGAAAAAGAGATTCCAGCTATTAGATTAGAGATAGAAAGATTGAGGACAGAACGAGAAGGTTTGGAATTACATGAAGTGACTTCAAATGAAGGTGAAGTAACAGATTTGGGTGAAGTTTGGTGAAAATAAACGAGAATAAAGATATTTTTTTTAGACCTTGATTTTTTAGAAAAAAATATCATAATAATATATAATTAATTATGTCTGGATTTCCACCTGTAGGAAAATATAATTTAGGGGATGTCTATACTAACCGTCATGGTGAAACTCGGATTTTAGGATATGATTATCAAATGGTAAACACTCCGGCTCAGACCGGTGGCGCTAAGCGTAAGTCTCCAAAACGTAAGTCTGGAAAGGCTAAAAGTAAGAGCCCAGCCAAGCGTAAGCTACGTGGTCGTAAATCTTGGTTACCATATGATAATGATAAGTTTCAGAAAATGGCGGCTATTTATTTGACCTTCTTGCGTGGTCGTGATACTGATGTAACAGAACCGGAATCCAATGATCTTTCTGGTCGCGATCGAAGTGAGGAACCGGTGGCCCAACAATTCACCACAACTACTCCTAGTCCTCGACGCTTTTTTGCTAAGGAAGAAGATGTTAAACAACCTCAGCGAGCTCAACGTATTCCCCGTTCGCAGTATGGCACACTACCACCACCTAGGGAGTCTGCAGTTAAAGCTCCGGTGGCCCAACGATTCACCACAACTACTCCTAGTCCTCGACGCTTTTTTGCTAAGGAAGAAGATGTTAAACAACCCCAGCAAGCTCAACGTATTCCCCAAAACGCGGTGGTTAGAGATCGACGTCTAGAAAGAGCTCAAAAAGAAATAGAGGAGGCTAAGGAACTACAAAAGTTAGCAGAAGAGGGAATGCGTCGTCAAGCTAGATTAAGAAATTTTTTAAAGGAAATTAAAGATGAAAAAGATGATATTGACCCTAAATCTCGTTTAGCTCGCGAAATTCAAACGAAACTTAAAAAGTTGACTCCTACTGAAACTAGAATAGGAAGAACCCAGTTTGATCCATCTAAATTGAACAAGGAAGTCAAAGAACAAGCAAAAAAGTTTGGCACGGGACAAAATATTGAAAGTGAAAAAAGAGCTAAAAAATTCACCAAAAAAGATATTCAGGAATTAAAGAAGAAAGAAGAACAAGCTAAAGAACTTAGACTTAAAATTGAAACTGAACAACGTAAAAAAGCTGGTCAGGTTTTTCAAGAATTAGCAAATAAATTTAGTAAAAATAGTAAAGATAGAGATTTAGTACGTAAAGTGCAACAAGCTAGAGTTGATTATCAAAAGAAAAAAAATAGAGAGTTAGCCGAATTAAAAAGACAAGAACAAGAAGAAATAGATGAGTTAATCAGAAAAGCTCGAGTGGCACAAGCTGAAAATAATCAGTCCGACCAAAAACGTATCGAACGTGAAAGACAAATGGCAATACGGGAATATAATAAGAAAAAAACTAGACTTATTGCAGAACAGAAAAAAATAGAAGAAAAAATTTCCACACAACTTAATGATGCTGAAGAGGATGCGATAGGTTTGCCAGATATGTCAAATATTTATCAAAGTGAGGGAGCTACTAGCAATATTGAATCAGCCATAGGTTCTCCTGAGAGAAATCCAGCTAATCCTTTAGGTTGGTTAGGATTTTAAATTATACTAAAAAATAAAAATTCTCAAAAATGATTATATTTTGATTAAAAATATAATCATTCTCTTTATTAAAAATAATGAAATCTTTGACAACTACTCTTAAATGGAAACCCAAACCCAAAGTTATCAAGAAAAACACTAAAATTTACCTCATCTACCAAGCTCTTAGAAATCAAAATAATCAACAACTATCTGATAATAAGGTACAGTCAGAGGAGATCCTCTTTCTCTCTCAGAATTTTAGTCCCCTTAATTTTCAAATTTATCCTACTTACTATCAATATATTCATGAGTTATCAAATTCTGATTATAAAAAATATGTGGATAAAGAGTTGGATTTAAATTTGACCACTCAAGATCTAGTGAAAATTTGTAAGAAAATTAAACAACAAAAAAGTCTTAAAAAACATAATGTCTCTTTTTCTAGGAAAATAAAAGAAAAAGAATGGAAAGCATGGTTTAAGAAATATCTTAAAGTAGATAGTGAGTATCACACAGATTGCCTAAAATATCAAGAAAACCAAATTAAAAAAATTTTCTTAAAACATCAAGATAAACTCCTACCCTTCCAGATCGAACATGTTAAAACACTCTTAGTCGCTCTCCGCCTATATGGCAAGGCTCTGGATGCTTCCGATACTGGTACTGGGAAAACCTATGTGGCTTTAGCTTTGGCTCGGGAGTTAGGGTTAAGGCCAGTAGTGGTATGTCCAAAAAGTGTGATTAGTACCTGGCGAAGGGTGGCGGAACAACATTTTGGATTTGGTTCGGATGAATATTTCATCTCTAATTATGAACAATATAGAGCTGGGAAAGTTAAGTATTTGGTTAAGCGAAATAGTAGTAATAGTAAGACCTCGGTGGAGTATGAGTGGGTGTTTGATGATGTGGAAAAATATTTGGTTATTTTTGATGAATCACATAAAACTAAAAATACTCAAACTCTGAATTATCTCATTTATTGCCAAGCGGGTCTAACCCACCGACTCAAAATTATATCACTTTCGGCTACTGCTTGTGATACCCTAGAAAACTCTTATGGATTGGCGGAGATGTTGGGCTTAGTGGAGACGGTGGGAGATTTTGAGAATAAATATGTGAAGAGTGTAGCTAAGGAAGGTTTAGAGCCGAATGAGGATATAATTAAAAATTTTGGATATGAGAGTAATACCAAAACTGGATTATACAAATTTAATTTGGAATATAAAAGCTATCTTGAAAAAATCCAAAATACTAATTATAGTCTCCAGAAACTTTCACGAGATATTTTTCCCAAATATGGTAGTCGACTCCGAATCAATATGATTGGTGATATTCCCGAAAATCTCATCCAGTTTGAAACTTATACTCTCCCTGAAAAACATCTAACCACCGTCAACCAAATATACAAAAATATCGCCCATCACGTCTTAATAAACAAACTTAAAACATTAACACGTCTCGAAACTCAAATTAGTGTCTTAGAGGCTGAATTATTGGTAAAAAAAGAAGATTCAGGAAGTGATGCAAATTCAGTGATTGGAAGTCAAGAATTTGACTCATTTTTAAATTCTCAAAATAATAGTGATATTGCAGACAAAAGGGTAGACAATGGTGTTATAGAAAGAGAAGAATTAGAAAATGTGAATGAAGTATTAGAGAATAATTTGGAAAGTGAATCTGTCTTATCTCCGACTCAACAAAAATTATATCACCTTGTTCAGAAATATGGCCACCTTATCACTGGTATCGAACAACTTAAATCAGAATGGGGGGTTACTGTAGATGAGGATTTGAAAGATAATTCGAATAATAATGAGAGTGCAAGTAGAGGGGAAGTATTAGGTTTGATGCAAGAAGCAAGAAGAAAAGTGGAGATGATTAGAGTTAAGGAAATCATGTTGGATCAAACTAAAGAATTTTTGAATCAAGGAAAAAGTATCGTTTTATTTGTTAACTTCTTAGAAAGTTTAGAATTTTTGGTTAAGAATTGTCGACTTATTAAGAA